>JACCEE012254196.1_pt1 | contig 34468 bp, 33 predicted proteins | sample 7449931 | NCBI WGS metagenome assembly JACCEE01 (sample SAMN15323457, study PRJNA562643) | freshwater metagenome | isolation source: river surface water | place: USA:Blue River Watershed | collected 2017-08-19 | reverse complement strand
TACCTGCACATAAACCACTGGCGTTAGCACTGTTATTAGGTGGCATGGCATTCATCGGGCTTAGCCTAGTCAGCTTAGTTTTTTATACCAGTGAAAATAAAATTAAACAAAATCAACAAAATGCGTTACTTTTTGCCATACACCAAGTATTAGCCCAACAGCGTTACGATAATAACCCGCTCGCAGATAGTTATTCTGTGGTACACCCTTTGCTTGGAAATAAGCAGGCGCAAACGGTGTATACAATTAAACATCACGGTCAAGTGACCGCAACCGTCGTCACTTGCAGCGCAAACGATGGTTACAACGGCACCATCCAACTCATCGTCGCCATTCAAACCAGCGGCGAATTAATCGGTGTGCGCGTTATTAACCATCAAGAAACCCCTGGACTGGGGGATAAAATAGACCACCACCGCTCAGATTGGATAGATGTGTTTAACCAGCACAGTTTAATGCAACCTCAAGCCCCGCAATGGGCAGTCAAACGTGACGGCGGCGCATTTGACCAATTAACAGGCGCAACAATTACCTCCAGAGCGGTAGTTAATGCGGTAAAAAATGCACTGTATTATGCGCAAACACACACAACTGACGTAAAGTAACCGCATTTTAAAATTTATATACGCATCGCCAAATACAATAATAGACGCTACACTTAGTTTTTAAATTCACCTGTAGATTAATCGCTTTATGATTTTTATTACCGTACAATGAAATACAGTGATTAACTCAAGCTAGGAGAAATATCATGCACATTAAATTCCCATTTGACACATCGAAACCGATTGTCGGCGAGGCCAGCATTCATATCAACAAATCTATTCACGATATTTTTTCTTATATCGGCACGCAGTTTTTCAACAACTACCCAAAATGGGCTACCGAAGTGGTTACTTTTGAACCGCTCACCGGTAACGAGGTTTTTATTGGCGCACAAGCCAAACAAGTGCGTACAGACAATAACATAAAAGTTGAATCTATTTTTGAAATTACCGATTATCAACCACAATCCAAACTAAGTTTACAAGGTTTAACTGACCCTTATAAACACAGCTATTTATTAGAAATTTCAGAACCGCAGTCAACACGCTTGACCTTTCGTTTTGAATTATTAGAAGTAGAAGTTTTTATGCGCCCGTTTCAAAAATTGATTCGCTCTGCCATTGAAGACGGGGCAGAAAATACCGTAGAAACAATTAAAAACTTAATTATTGTTGAATGTCATTAGCGGAGATTAATCATGCAATTTGTTGTTGAAAAAGACGGTGGACTTATTCCCCAAGTATTAGCGGCTATTTTAGATGAATGTGTTAATGGAATCACCTTAGCTGACCCTGATTTAGAAGATGCACCAATTATTTACGCCAATAAAGCCTTTGAACGATTAACCGGCTATCAGCAAGCTGAAATTATTGGGCATAATTGCCGTTTTTTACAAGGCAAAGACCGCGAACAAGAAGGACGTTATCAAATTTCTCAGGCTATGAAAAATCATGCAGCAGTTGAGGTCACTTTACGCAACTACAAAAAAGACGGCACTTTATTTTTCAATCACTTAAAAATAGTTCCTTTATTTGATAGAAAACAGCGGGTGCTTTATTATCTAGGCGTACAGTACGACATTACCGATAAAATAAACGCCAGCGATGAAATTAAATCATTAACCGAATTATTAAACGCACTGCCAAATAAATAACCGTCTTTTATATACTGCTGTAACAAAGAAAGGAGAAGATGATGAATACAACTGGCAATCTGATTTTTAATGAAATTTTATTTGCCTTGGCAATGCTGGCATTTTTTTTATTGCTCCTCATTGAAAAAGCCAAACCTTATCGCGCTTTTCCAAATAAAGTTTATAAAGAATCTTTTGTAACCAATACTACAGCATTTTTAGTCAATAACTTAATTTTAACTGTGTTAAGAGCGTCATCATTATTTTTAGTCGCCCAACAATTTGCCCATTATGGTTTATTGGGCGGTTTAGAAAATGGCCCTATTAAATGGTTTTTAGCTTTTGTTTTTTTTGATTTTTCTATTTATGTATGGCACTTTTTCAGTCATAAATACGAATGCTTATGGCGTTTTCACAAAATTCATCACAGTGATAAAAGCTTTAATGTTTCCACCGGTTTTCGCTTTCATGTTTTTGATTTACTGCTTGAAATTCTCTATAAATGCGTATTTGTAGTTGTTATTGGCGTTAATGCGCATTTAGTATTGTCAATTGAAATTATCGAATTGTTTTTTATCTTTTTTCATCACGCCAATATCCGCGTGCCTAATGAAGCGTTAATTTCGCAGGTTATTATTACCCCGTCACTGCATCGTGCACACCATTCAACATTACGCGCAGAACATGACAGTAATTATGGCATTGTGTTATCAATTTGGGATCGCCTGTTTACCACACGCAAAGAATTAGAGCCTGAAAATATCGGTTTGGATTTGATTGAGGCGGAAAATTTTGTGCAACTTTTTTCGCTAGCATTTATTACCGAACGTAAGCTGATGCGTTTATTAGCGTTATTGCCAAAGGGTAAAAAATAATTCTGCATTCAACTTACCTCATCTAAAGTTTTTAGGACGCAATTTGTGTTGTCTAAACTTATGTTTATGAACCTCTGTTAGGAGAAAAAATGTCCAGACGATTACCCATTTATATACTCATAGATACTTCCGGCTCTATGAATGGTGAACCGATAGCGTCGGTGAATGTGGGTCTGCAAGCGATGGTTCACGCGTTGCGTCAAGACCCTCATGCACTGGATTCGGTGCATTTATCGCTGATTACCTTTGATAATGAAGTCAAAGAAATTTTCCCGCTTACCGCGCTTGATCAAGTGCAAATCCCAGAGATTACCTGTCCACCGTCGGGGGCGACTAATTTAGGAGCGGCATTAGAAAAAGTCGTACAGGCTGTCAGTCAAGATGTACAGCGCAGCAGTGCTGAACGTAAAGGTGATTGGCGACCAATGTTATTTTTGATGACCGATGGCGCGCCGTCAGATACTGCCTGTTTTAATGCGATGGTGATTAAAATCCGCAACCTACCATTTGCTCGTATTATCGCCTGTGCAGCCGGACCTAAAGCTAAAGAAGCGTTTTTAAAACAACTCACTGAAACTGTTGTCAGCTTAGACACGACTGACAGTGCCGCATTTGCCAGCTTTTTTAAATGGGTATCTGCCAGTGTCGAACAAACCAGCGGCGCAGGTGACAAAACCAGTACGCCATTACCCCCCCCACCTGATGAAATTCAAATTGTAATTTAGGATTTTGCCATGCGTCGATTACCTGTGTTTTTGATTTTAGATGTCTCAGACTCTATGATAGGCGAACCTCACCGCTATTTAGAAGCCGGCGTGGAGGCATTAACCAAAAAATTGCGTCAAGACCCGCAAGCGTTAGAAACAGTGCATTTGTCGATTATTGCTTTTGCCGGGCAAGCACGAACTATTGTGCCACTGATTGATTTACCAACTTTTTACCCCCCCAAATTACCCATCGGCTCAGGAACTTCTGTAGGTGCGGTGTTAGAACATTTAATGGCTGAAATTGATAAACATGTCATTCCTACCACCCCCACCGCAAAAGGCGATTGGAAACCAGTCATTTATTTTCTTACCGACGGCAAACCAACCGATAAATATCAAGACGCTGTAAAACAATGGCAGCAGCATTACGCCAAACGCTGTTTAATGATTGTTATAGGCCTAGGGCAGTATGCGGATTTATCAGCGTTAGCCGGAATTGCCAACGAAGCGTTTGTGTATAACGGCGAAAAAGAAACCGATTTTGCGCGTTTTATTCAATGGATGACCTTATCGGTTAAATCACAAAGTGTCGCCATTGATAAAAACCCTACCTCATCCGGTTGTGTATCGCTGGATAAAGCCGGCGGTTTTTTAGAAAAGTTTGATTTCAACAGCACTTATTCCGACCAAGATTGCGTGGTGTTTGTTGGTCGCTGTCAAAAATTTAAAAAACCCTATCTGATTAAATATGACCGGATGCCAACTTTTATGGAAATGGGGTTAGATTTATCCAAAATTGACCCCGGACAAAAACTGTATCATGTCAGCGGATGTTATCCGATTGCAGAAGATTATTTTGACTGGTCAGAAGACAAAGCGAATGTAAATCCGGTGATTAATGTGAAAAACTTAATCGGCGGTGTGGGTTGCCCCTATTGCGGTAATCATTACGCGCTGGGAGTGTGTATCTGTGGCGCGGTGTTTTGTGTCGGTGACGGTGCTAACGCACAATGCCCTTGGTGTGATACGCATTTACAAATGCAGTCTAGCAGCGATTGCGAAGGTTTTGAAATTACGAGGTCGAAAGGATGACTGTCCAACTTGCTGTGTCCAATCTTAAGCTATGCTTAGAGGCGTTATCACGCGAGCAGATTTTTCCAGAAGTATCACAGTTACAATTGTTTTTAAGCGATACAACACATGCAGAGTTTATTAATAACTGGGTTATACAGCTTAAACAACGTTGGGAAAGTTTTTTTAAGTTACAACATTCAGCAGATTTACACTCTGCCGCCGAAACGGAGTCAACTATGCCGCAACAACTCTCACACGATTATGCTGCGTTGTGCGTGCGCTTTAAATTGCCAAATGCGACAGTCAATCGCCAGTATCAAGCGCAATTAGAATGGAACGATGACCTCTCAATTATTATCAATAGTATCAAAGGGTTAGAGACTTTAGGACTAACGTATCAGCCTGAACAACAGCAAATTATCGGCATACCGCATAGTGCAGGTGATTATCCGCTTACCATTGTTTATCAACACACCACCGATGCAACACCGACTTTATACACCGCGCACTTAAATTTACTCATCAACAGCGATCCAAAAAGTTTATGGAAAAATTTACCCTCGGATCGGCATCAACTGTTCTGGAAAGCCGATAGCGATTATCACAGCACGCGCGGCCATTACGGCTGGAATTTGGCATTCGCCAGCAAACGCGGCCGTTCTCACGCTCATGTTGGCAGTTGTCGTGATGATGACGCCGCTCTTGCCGTGGATAACAATAGCCTGTGGCACATTGTAGCGGTTGCAGATGGCGCAGGCAGTAGCCTTTATGCACGCGAAGGGGCAAGATTATTAGTCCAAACCAGTGTTCAGCAGCTACAAGAACAATTAAATTATAATAATCAACAACTTACATCATTAATTCAAGACTGGCAAACCACGCAACACCCCGATGCACAAACAACAGTAAAAAATCTGTTAGTGCCTGTTTTTGCCGCTACCCTCACAGAATGTATCGCCGCGCTTACTTTAACCGCGCAACAACAGCAAGCCAGTTTACGCGATTTTTATTCCACTTTATTAATCGCCGTGCATAAACCCTTACCGGCTGGGGAATTTATCGCCGCCTATTGGATTGGTGACGGCGGCTTGGGATTATATCAAACAACACAAGCTATTGATTTACTTGGTATAAGTGATAGCGGCGATTACGCCGGACAAACCCGTTTTTTAGATATAAATGCCTTAGATAGCAACGATATTCGCCAACGTTTGCAATGTCGCAGCGTCAAAAACTTTACCGCTCTGGTATTAATGACGGACGGCATTACGGATCCACTGTTTGAAACGGATAAGGATTTGCGAGAATTAGCCTGTTGGGATAACTTTTGGCAACAACTTCAGCCCTTGCTTAACGAAAACCCACAACTTGCTGCACAGCATTTAGTGGAATGGTTGGATTTTTGGTCACCGGGTAATCACGATGACCGTACGCTTGCGTTAATTTATCGTTAATCTAAAATCTGTGTTTGACCGCAGATTTAACCAACACAGGAACTAACCGTGCCGTATTTAAAATTAAACACGAACATTACTCTTTCTCCTGATGAAACAGCGACGCTGTTAACACAGTTATCCGCGCTTGTAGCGGATAAAACCAATAAACCAGAACGCTATGTGATGGTTGAAATTGCTGCTGCGCAGGCGATGCTGTTTGCCGGAACCACACAACCGTTAGCCTATTTAGAATGCAAAAGCATTGGCTTAACGCTATCGCAGCCTAAAGCTTTAACTGCGGCAATTTGTCAGTTATTACACACGCGCTTACAGATTGCCCCGGAACGGATTTATATTGAATTTAGCGATGCCTCTTCTGCTTATTGGGGTTGGAACGGCTCTACTTTTTCTTAAGGACAATCATGGCAAATATTTCAGAAGCGTTAAAACATCCTATTTTGTTAGCAATTATTCCCGCTATTATTGGCGTGGCAGTCACCGAGTACAACGCGCTCAAACATCCAGACAACACTAACAAAACCGCGAAAGAAAAAACCGTTAGCGAAGATGAAAAAATTTTTTGGGCAAGTATTCAACCGCCAAATGACAGCGAAGAAAAATACTGCGCCTATTTAAAAAAATATCCTAAAGGCGAATTTGTAGAGTTGGCATTACCAGAATGCTCATCGGCTTTAGAAGCAAAACGTTTAGCCGAAGAACAAGCCGCCGAATTGGCTGAACAAAAAGCCGATGCTGCTGAAAAAGCCAAGCAAGCGGCTGAACAATAATCTAACCTTTTTTTAATTCAATTATGTCAAACGACCAGCCCAAAACCATTTATCTACAAGATTACACGGTTCCCGATTATTTAATTCACCACACAGAATTAAAATTTATCCTTAACAGCAGCAACACCCGTGTTATTTCTCGCCTCACGCTTCAGCGCAATCCAGCCAGCACAAACACTTCACCGGGGTTAGTTTTATTAGGTGAGGATATTCAATTAGTTAGCCTTGTTTTAAATGATAAACCCGTTGCTGAAAACGCTTATCAATGTGATGCGACCACTCTCATGCTGCGCAATGTCCCTCAGCAGCAAGAATTTATTTTAACCTTGGAAAATACGTTAAACCCAGAGGCTAATAGCGCGTTAGAAGGGCTGTATCTGTCTAACGGTATGCTGTGTACGCAATGCGAAGCGCAAGGTTTTAGAAAAATTACTTACTTTTTAGACCGCCCTGACGTGATGAGCAAATTCACGACCACGCTGGTAGCGGATAAAACTTTGTATCCGGTATTGTTATCCAACGGCAATAAAATTGCAGCCGGCGACTTAGAGAATAATCAACATTGGGTAACGTGGGAAGACCCGTTTACAAAACCATGTTATTTGTTCGCCTTGGTGGCGGGGCAATTAGAAACAGTGGAAGACCGCTTTACGACCATGAGCGGACGCGAGATTACCCTACAAATTTTTGTCGAAGCCCATGATGTAGATAAATGCGCCCACGCTATGCAGTCGTTAAAACACGCCATGGCTTGGGATGAACAAGTGTATGGCCGCGAATATGATTTGGATTTGTACATGATTGTCGCGGTGGGGCATTTTAATATGGGAGCAATGGAAAACAAGGGCTTAAATATTTTTAACACTAAATTTGTGCTGGCGCGCCCAGACACTGCCACAGACGCAGATTATGAAGATATTGAAGCAGTGATTGCCCATGAATATTTCCACAATTGGACCGGCAATCGCATCACCTGCCGCGACTGGTTTCAATTAAGTTTAAAAGAAGGCTTTACTGTATTTCGCGATCAAGAATTTACCGCCGACCGCACCTCGCGCGGGGTAAAACGCATTGAAGATGTCAATTTATTGCGCACCCGCCAGTTTGCCGAAGATGCAGGTCCGTTAGCACATCCGGTTCGCCCTGATGCGTATATGGAAATTAATAATTTTTATACCTTGACCGTGTACGAAAAAGGCGCGGAAGTGGTACGGATGATACATACCTTAGTGGGTGCAGCAGGGTTTCGCAAAGGCAGTGATTTGTATTTTAGTCGTTATGACGGGCAAGCGGTGACCTGCGAAGATTTCATTAGCGCGATGGAAGCGGCGAATAACATTGATTTAACGCAATTTAAACAATGGTATAGCCAAGCGGGCACACCGCTGGTGCGGGTGCGTGAGGTATATAATTCATTACAGCAAACGTTAACGCTACATATTAGCCAAACGAATCCCCCCACCCCCGGACAAACTCAAAAACCACCGTTACATATTCCGTTAAAATTAGGCTTGTTAACCCCCGCAGGCTCACCCGCAACGCTTTATCAAGATGACGATACGGTCGGTTGTGAAGAACGGGTGCTGGAATTAACGCAACGGCAGCAAAGTTTTGTATTTAAACAGTTACCACAAGCACCGATCGTGTCGATATTACGCGGCTTTTCTGCGCCGGTGAAACTGGTACAGGAACAAACCGATACACAATTAGCCTTTTTGTTAAGCCACGACAGCGATACTTTTAATCGTTGGGAAGCCGGGCAAAAACTTGCCGCCAGCTTGATTTTAGCCTTAGTTGCTGATATTCAAACTGGGCGCATGTTAACAATGAATCCGATTTTAAATGAGGCGTTTAAAAAATTAATGGCGCAAGAGTGGCAAGATTTAGCCTATTTTTCATTGCTGCTTAACTTACCCTCGGAAGCTTATTTGGCTGAATTAATGGACGTAGTTGATGTGATTGCCATTCACAAAGCCCGTGAGTTTGTGAAAAATAATTTAGCTCAGCAACTACACAGCGAGTTTTTACAGCTCTATCAACGTTATCACCAAGATGAATCCGGTCAGTTTGATGCCGGCGCGATTGGGCGCAGACGGCTAAAAAATGCGGCGTTAAGCTATTTGATAACCTTGGAAAGTGAAGAAACTCAAGCGATTAGCCTAGCACAATTTAGCAGCGCGAAAAATATGACGGATCAAATCGAGGCTCTCAAAGCGATTGTGAACAGTTATCATCCAGCTAAACAGGCTTGTTTAACCGCTTTTTATCAACAATGGCAAACCGAAGCCTTGGTGATAGATAAATGGTTTACCTTGCAAGCCAGCTCGTATATGCCGAATACATTTGCTACAGTACAACGTTTAATGCAACATCCAGCCTTTGATTTAAAAAATCCGAATCGGGTGCGGTCGTTAATTGGCGCATTCAGTCAGGCAAATCCGCTGCATTATCACGCAGGCAATGGTCAAGGGTATCAGTTTTTAGCTGATCAAGTTATTGTTTTAAATGGTTTTAATCCGCAAATGGCTTCGCGCATGATGACCGCACTAACCGGATGGCAGCGTTTTGATACACATCGGCAAATATTAATGAAAGCACAATTAGAGCGCATTATGCAAAGCGAGGGAATTTCGCCGGATGTCTATGAAATTGCAAGTAAAAGTTTACGCTAAGTATGCCTAATAATGTTTACAAAAACTTTTGCCGCATACCGCAATTAACGTAAAAACTTGTCAAGAATGTTGTAAACAGCTACAATGCGAAACTCATTTAATCGGTAATCAACGATTAAAGGCGCGTAGCTCAGTTGGTTAGAGCACCACCTTGACATGGTGGGGGTCGGTGGTTCGAGTCCACTCGTGCCTACCAGATATAAAGCACTGCATCAGCGGTGCTTTTTTCATTGTAGTCTCTTAAAAAAATCTTAAATAAAAATGCCAGTAATCACTCTTCCCGATGGATCAAAACGCGAATATCCACACGCTCTAACTGTATTAGAAGTCGCTCAATCAATTGGTGCCGGCTTAGCAAAAGCAACGTTAGCGGGAAAAGTGAATCAACAATTAGTTGATAGCAGTTATTTACTTACTAGCGACGTTACCTTACACCTTATCACCGCCAAAGATGCCGAAGGGATTGATATTATTCGCCATTCGGCTGCACATTTATTAGCGCAAGCAGTTAAACAACTTTTCCCCACTGCGCAAGTAACCATTGGCCCTGTGATTGAAAACGGCTTTTACTATGATTTCTCTTATCAGCGTCCCTTTACACCGGATGATTTAGTTGCCATTGAAAAGAAAATGGAACACCTAGTCGCAGAAGATATACCTGTAAAACGTTCCTTAATGATGCGTGATGAAGCGGTTAAGTTTTTTAAAGCACTAGGTGAAAATTATAAAGCTGAAATTATCGCCTCTATTCCAACAGACCAAGATTTATCGTTATATACCCAAGGCGAATTTACCGATTTGTGTCGCGGACCACATGTTCCCAGCACTGGAAAAATCAAAGCGTTTAAACTAATGAAAATTGCAGGCGCATACTGGCGTGGCAACTCCGAGAATGAAATGTTACAACGTATCTACGGTACAGCATGGGGTGATAAAAAAGAATTAACCGATTATTTGCATCGCTTAGAAGAAGCCGAAAAACGTGACCATCGTAAAATAGGTAAAACTTTAAATTTATTCCACACCCAAGAAGAAGCACCAGGTATGGTATTCTGGCATGAAAAAGGCTGGATAATTTATCAACAAATTGAACAATACATTCGGGATAAATTACGTATTAACGGTTACGGTGAAGTCAAAAGCCCGCAAGTCGTGGACAGAACGCTATGGGAAAAATCCGGGCATTGGGACAAATTTGGCAATATGATTTTCACCACACATTCAGAACACCGTGATTACGCTATTAAGCCTATGAATTGTCCTTGTCATGTACAAATTTATAATCAAGGCTTAAAAAGCTACAAAGACTTACCGATTCGAATTGCTGAATTTGGCTCTTGCCATCGTAATGAACCATCAGGGACATTACATGGTTTAATGCGCGTGCGCAATTTTGTCCAAGACGATGCACATATCTTTTGTACTGAAAATCAAATTCAAATTGAAGTTGCAAAATTCATTGATTTGTTATTTGAAGTATATAAAGATTTTGGTTTTGAAGAAGTTATTATTAAATTATCTACCCGCCCTGAAAATCGCGTTGGTGATGACAGTGTATGGGATAAAGCCGAAAATGCTTTAGAATTAGCCTTAAATACCAAAGGATTAGCTTGGGATTTACAACCGGGTGAAGGGGCGTTTTATGGCCCTAAAATTGAATTCTCATTGAAAGATTGTTTAGGGCGTGTCTGGCAATGTGGCACAATTCAAGTCGACTTCTCAATGCCAGCACGTCTAGAAGCAACCTATATTGATGAAGATAGCTCACGGCAAGTTCCAGTGATGTTGCACCGAGCAATTTTAGGGTCATTAGAACGTTTTATTGGTATTTTAATTGAACAACATGCCGGAAATTTTCCACTGTGGTTAGCCCCAGTGCAAGCTATTGTCTTAAATATTGCCAGCCGCCATGATGAATATGCTCAACAAATTGCCGCAGAACTGGAAAAACACAATCTGCGAGTGAAAATAGACTTGAGAAATGAGAAGATTGGCTTTAAAATCCGTGAGCATTCTATGCAGCGAATCCCTTATTTGTTAATTATCGGGGATAAAGAATTAGAATATAAAACCATCACGCTGCGTTCGCAAAAGGGTGAAGATTTAGGTAGCTTTTCAATAGATGAACTGACTAAACGGTTTAAACAACAAATTGAAAGCAAAAAATAATAATTGTTTTGGAGGATTAGAGTATCGCTACTAACAAAAAAGAAACGGCGCATTTAAACGATAGTATTACCGCAAGACGGGTAAGAGTTGTAGGTGCAGACGGTGAAAAAATTGGTATTGTTTCATTAGCAGAAGCAAAACAGATGGCATATGATGCCAATATGGATTTAGTGGAAATATCACCTAACGCTGATCCTCCTGTTTGTAAGATAATGGATTATGGCAAGTTTCAATTTGAACAAAATAAAAAATTAGCCATTGCCAAAAAGAAACAAAAGCAAATTCAAGTCAAAGAAATTAAATTTAGACCCGGTACGGACGAAGGGGATTATCAGGTTAAATTAAGAAGCCTGACTAAATTTTTAAATGACGGCGATAAAACCAAGATTACAGTACGATTTCGTGGACGCGAAATGGCGCATCGGGAAATTGGTATGGATTTATTGAAGCGGATTGAGAAAGATTTGGAAGAATTGGCTCTTGTTGAACAATTTCCTAAAATGGAAGGACGCCAAATGGTGATGGTTTTAGGATCAAAAAAGAAAAAGCAATAATTTTTTTAACTAAAACTTATTAAGTCTGTTTTAACTTTATATAATTTGTCAGGGCTGTGCATTTTGCCTTGCCAAGTTTTGTATTTCAGGGATGTTTTATATTTTTACTACTCATTCGGAGCAAATAAATGCCAAAAATGAAAAGCCATAGTGGGGCTTCCAAACGGTTTAAAAAAACTGGTGGCGGAAATTTTAAATGTGGACAATCTTATCGTCGCCACATTTTAACTAAAAAAACCACAAAAAGAAAAAGACAGTTGCGTTCAGCCGCAATGATTCATGAGTCCGATGTGCGTATGGCACAACGTTTGTTGCCTTATAGTTAATGGAGTGAGATCATGGCTAGAGTAAAACGCGGCGTAACTGCCAGAGCAAGACATAAAAAAATTCTCAAGCAAGCAAAAGGTTACTATGGTGCGCGTAGTCGAGTCTTTCGCGTTGCTAAACAAGCGGTAATCAAAGCAGGTCAATATGCTTACCGTGACCGTAAACAGAAAAAACGTCAATTCCGTGCTTTGTGGATTGTGCGGATTAATGCCGCTGCGCGTTTATACGGTATTTCGTATAGTCGTTTGATTAATGGTCTGACCAAAGCGAATGTTGCGATTGACCGAAAAGTATTAGCAGACATTGCTGTTCGTGATATTGATGCATTTGGTAAAATAGCAGAAATCGCTAAAGCACATCAAAGCGCGTTATCTTAAATAATCGCTCCGCTCATTATTTAACAAATGAGCGGTTCTATTTTTCAACTTAATCACATAGTAATACACTTTTAATAAAGCCGATTTCTGTTTTGTAAAGGATAGAAACGCAAAACCTTGTGTATTTACAGTCGAATGTTTGATGTGTCAACACTTTTCCGGACACAAACACAGCAACTTTTAGCCGCGATTCAAAACCAACCGGCGACACATACCCATTTTTAGAATGCAGCCGCTGGCGGTTATAAAAAACGGTAGTCCATAAATGCGAAGGATAAATTAAGCATTAAAAGCAACACGGATATTGTCATTATAATGCCGAATAAAATACCAGATTGCACCGATATGATTTTACAGTTTTTTAGAAAATAAGCGTGATTTTCTAACCAGTCGAGATACTCGCTGTCTTAGAGTATTATTAAACCGTTCAATATGATTTGTTAATCCGGTTTCTTTTCCAACGTTGTGATGTTGATTATTAGGAATAACTGTTTTATAAGCCTCCCAGTAATCCGTATAACAAATAACTCTTGCAATTCCAGCTAATAACAGTTTATCAATGAGCTGTTTCGCTTTTTCACTAATAGGTTTTTTTTCGGATTTTCTACGAACTGCCTATTACATTTTGGTGTCCCAACTGAATGACTACCGTTTTAACTAGCCATTCTTCTCCAATTAAACTGGTTTGAGCAACTTGCTTTGCGCGGTAAAAAATCACTGGATGATTATCAAGAATGGGAATATGTTTATCAATCAAATGAAGAGGTGAAAACTATGTTACAAACAACTTTGGAAAACTATGGTGATAATTTTTTTGTTAAAGGAAAAATGGAAACGCTGATTTTGTTATTAGAACAACGATTTGGAAGTTTGTCAAAAAAGCAAAAAGAGTTGATTTTTCAGTTTAATGAAAGTGCTTTTACAGAGGCGTTAAAGCGGGTTTTTAGCGTAAAAAGCGTGGATGAAATTTTTAAAGGATTGTGATTTTCTGATGCAAGGTTTGCAGGAGTTGTTTTAATAAAGGGGAAAGGGGCGTGAAAAAAATAAGCATTGCGCTGGAGATAGTGTCAACTATTTTTTAGCTCAACCCTTTTATTATACAGGGATTTCTTATAGACTGAGCTTTGGAGTTATACGCTAATAACTTTGGAAGCAGCGGCTCTGTCAAGTCAAAACATAGCTGACAAAATAAGGCTATTGTATCAAAGCGTTTTTTTTGCCTCTAAAGATAGAGAATTGAAAAATAATGAATTTTTGAGGAATCCTCATGGCAACGCAACACAGAAAACTGATTAGTTTTGATTGGGCTATCAAGAAAATTTTGCGCAGTAAAGCGAATTTTGAAATTTTGGAAGGTTTTTTATCTGAACTGTTGTTTGATGATATTAAAATATTAGAGGTATTGGAATCAGAGGCTAATAAAGAGATTTTTGATGATAAATTTAATCGGGTTGATATTAAAGTTAAAAATGCCAAAGAGGAAATTGTTTTAATTGAAGTTCAATATAATCGGGAATTAGATTATTTACAAAGAATGCTTTATGGTTCATCAAAAGTGATTACAGAACATATTAAAGAAGCGCAAGCCTATTCTAAGATAGTCAAAGTGATTTCAGTCAATATTGTTTATTTTAATTTAGGCGAAGGCGATGATTATATTTATAAAGGCACAACGGCTTTTGTTGGATTACATAATCATAGCACACTGAAATTAAATCTAAAGCAGGCAGAATTATATAAAACTGAATTGATAGAAAGCATTTTTCCTGAATATTATTTAATCCGAATCAATAATTTTAATGATATTGCGAAAGATAGTTTAGATGAGTGGATTTATTTTTTAAAAAATGAGGATGTGAAAGAGAATTTTAAAGCCAAGGGATTAGGGAAAGCGAAAGAGGTATTGGATTATTTGAAATGCTCCGATAAAGAAAGAAAGGAATATGAGGCTTATAAGGAGTCTTTGCATTATCAGGCGAGTATGTATGAGTCTACTTATGTGGCGGGAAAAATGGAGCGTACTTTCGAGATTGCCAGAGCGTTGAAAGCGAGTGGTGTGGCGGTGGAGATTATTATGTCTACGACAGGCTTAACTGAGGGGGAAATTGAATGTTTGAGGGCAGATTAAGTGGGAAAAACGGGCAGACAAAAAAATAAGTTGGCGGCTGTCGGTTTGTATGATGCGCGGTTTAATATTAAAAAATAACGAATTTTGGGGGAATCTTCATGGCAACGCAACACAGAAAATTGATTAGTTTCGATTGGGCGATTAAAAAAATCCTGCGCAGTAAAGCGAACTTTGAAGTATTGGAAGGTTTTTTAAGCGAATTGCTTTTTGATGAAATAACCATCAAAGAGATATTAGAAAGTGAGAGCAATAAAGAAACAAAGGAAGATAAATTTAATCGCTTGGATATTAAAGTTAAAAATTCAAAAGATGAGATTGTGTTAATTGAGATTCAATACAATAACGAACTTGATTATTTACAAAGAATCTTATATGCCTCTGCAAAAACAATTGTTGAGCATATTAAAGAACGAGAACCTTATGCAAAAATAGTGAAAGTGATTTCGATTAATATCGTTTATTTTGATTTGGGCGAGGGGGATGATTATATTTATCATGGTACAACCTCCTTTAAAGGCATACACAATCACGCTCTTTTAAAATTAACCGCCAATCAAGCCGAGCTTTATAAAACTGAAAAAATAGAAAATATTTATCCTGAGTATTATTTGATTAAAGTGAATAATTTTAATGATGTGGCGAAAGATACTTTGGATGAGTGGGTTTATTTTTTGAAAAATGAGGATGTAAAAGACAGTTTTAATGCAAAAGGACTCGCTAAAGCGAAAGAAGTTTTGGATTATATGAAATATTCTGAGGATGAGCGGTTGGAATATGAGCGTTATAAAGAATCTTTGCATTATCAGGCGAGTATGTATGAATCAACTTATGTCGTTGGAAAAATGGAAGGGAAAATGGAGGGAAAAAAGGAGCGGACTTTGGAAATTGCCAGAGCTTTGAAAGCGAGTGGTGTGGCGGTGGAGATTATTATGTCTACGACAGGTTTAACGGAGGGTGAGATTGCGTGTTTGACACTAAGTAATGGGGGCAATGGGCAATGAAAAAAATAATTCCGCTATTTTTTAGCGCAACCGTTTTATCTGACAGCGAATTTAATTCGGGACATTAACAACAAAAACAGCGTTTACCTCTTACTCATCCCAAATAATCAACCCATTTTAAATCCGTTTGACTAAAATCATTCCCTTTAAATAACAAAGGTTCATTGGTTTCTTTACTCAGGGCGTAAGTACAACAATCACCAATATTTAAGCTGGCAGGATGACGACCTTTGCCGACAATAACCACGCTTCTGTTGCTAAACTCACTTGTGTCGCGGTCAATGATTTTTGCTCTACTTTTATAAATTGTAAAAACTGGTTCAATTGCTGTAACCCTGCATCACCTTTGCGGGAGGCAATCACAAAGCTGGCTTCTAAAACAGAAAAAGTGCTGATTAATCTGACCTTATCCAGCGCAATACTTTGCATTAAATAAGGGGCTTCGGGTTCTTCAAGCAGAATAGCGATAATGGCAGACGTATCAATAACCATTATTCACAAAACCCATGGTTGCCATAATCTAGAATTTTCTCAACAGGCTGTTGATTTATATCGGGTAAACTGGCGCATTGATGCGCAATATGACGCATCATTTGTAATTCTTGTTGTTGACTGGCATTTAATTTTTTAGCGTTTTTTTTACTCAAGCGGTCAATCAATAAAAGTATTTTTTCAATATCTTTATCGGGCAATGTTTGCACACGTTGATAAATTATTTCGGCAGTGTTCATTGTTTAAGCTCCGATGTTTGTGCGGGTTTGTATCTATTTGCTGAGTTTTTAGCTGAGAGAAACACAGCTTATGTTCGATAAGAATTTTAGCTTAACTATTTTTTAGCGCAACCGTTTTATCTGACAGCGATTTTATGTAGACTAGCTCACAAAATTAGCGGTTAGTGATTTTGGAGCGGCGAATGTGTCAAGTCAAAAAACAGTTTAACGATACGTTATTGATTGTCAGCTATTTCCTTTATTCAAAAATCGACAGTGGATAAGCCGTATCGGTTTGTATGAGGCACGGTTTAACATTGAAAAATAACGAATTTTGGGGGAATAATCATGGCAGGTACAATTTTATTTGTGGATTCTAATGTGACAGATTACAACACATTGCTAACGGGGTTGGGTAATGAGGTTGAAGTTTGTGTATTAAACAATCAAGAAGACGGCGTTTTACAAATTGCGAGCGTATTAAAAAATCGGGCGAATTTGGATGCCGTGCATATTCTTTCCCACGGCAGTAGCGGTGCGTTATTGTTAGGTTCCAGTGTCTTAAACACGGCGAATTTAAGCCGTTACAGCGATGCGTTAAAAACCATCGGCTCTTCCCTTTCTGCCAACGGCGATATTTTGCTGTACGGCTGTGATGTGGCGCAGGGTCAGCAAGGGCTTGATTTTATTTCACAATTAGCTGCAATCACCGATGCGGATGTGGCGGCTTCCAATGATTTGACGGGGGCTACGAGTCAAGGCGGGAATTGGGATTTAGAAGTTTCAACTGGCACAATTGCAAGCAGGTTGCCGTTAGCCGTAACCCCTTGGCAAGGTGTATTAGAATCCCCGCCGCCGCATACCACCCAGTTTTTAGGCGGAACAGGTGATGATTGGGGAACTGCTTTAACCACTGGCACGGACGGTTCTATTTATGTCAGTGGCTATACTTATAGTAGTTTTGATGACCAGACGAGTACAGGCTTATAGTGGTGATGCGTTTGTCACGAAGTATGCCGCCGATGGCACAAAAGCGTGGACAAGGTTGTTAGGCGGAACAGATTTTGATGGTGGATTTGCTTTAACCACCGGCACGGACGGCGCCATTTATGTCAGTGGCTATACGATGAGTAGTTTTGATGGCCAAACCAATGCCAATGCAGGTAGTAATAGTGATGCGTTTATCACGAAGTATGCGACCGATGGCACGAAAGCGTGGACAACGTTTTTAGGTGGAACAGGTAATGATTATGGACAAGCTTTAACTACTGGCACGGATGGGACTATTTATGTCACTGGCTATACGTTTGGTAATTTTGATGGCCAAACGAATGCAGGCTATGCTGATGCGTTTGTCAGCAAGTATACGTCCGATGGCACGAAAGCGTGGACAACGTTTTTAGGTGGAACAAGTTTTGATTATGGAAGTGCTTTAACCACTGGCACGGACGGTGCTATTTATGTCAGTGGCAGAACTTGGAGTAGTTTTGATGGTCAAACGAATGCAGGCGGTACTGATGCGTTTCTCACCAAGTATGCCGCCGATGGCACGAAAGCGTGGACAAAGTTTTTAGGCGGAACAGGTGATGAGGATGCAAGGGCTTTAACCACCGGCACGGACGGAGCCATTTATGTCGGTGGCTATACAACTAGTAGTTTTGATGGTCAAACGAATGCAGGCGGTGCTGATGCGTTTGTCACTAAGTATGCCGCCGATGGTACAAAAGCATGGACAAAGTTGTTAGGCGGAACAGATGCTGATTATGGAAACGCTTTAACCACTGGCACGGACGGCTCCATTTATGTCAGTGGCTCTACGAATAATAGTTTTGATGGTCAGACGAATGCAGGCGGTCTTGATGCGTTTGTCACGAAGTATGCCGCCGATGGTACGAAAGCGTGGACACAGTTGTTAGGCGAAACAAGTGAAGATGTTGGAAACGCTTTAACCAGTGGCACAGATAGTGCCATTTATGTCGGTGGCAGAACATATAGTAGTTTTGATGGTCAAACGAATGCAGGTCTCAATGATGTGTTTATTAGCAAGTTTGCGTTTGCTGATACCACCGCGCCCACTGCGACAGCCACCACCGCCACGATTCAAAATTCCGACAATGCGGTGGTGCAAAGTTCAGAAACTGGCACAGCGTATCTGGTAAAAGATACCGTGACTGTGACCGATGTTGCTTCAATTACCAGCGCGGCAGATGACAATTTCAATGCAGTTTCCATCACGGCGGCAAATACCGACACGAATCTTGCCGCAACGGGTTTGGTTGATGGCACTTATAAAGTCTACACTGTGGACGCGGCGGGGAATTTGTCCGCCGTTTCTGCCAATAGCATCGTTATCAGTACACCTGTAGTGGATACTACCGCGCCTACAGCAAGCGTTTCTACTGCCACGATTCAAAATTCCAGCAATGCGGTGGTGCAAAGTTCAGAAACTGGCACAGCGTATCTGGTGAAAGATACCGTGACTGTGACCGATGTTGCTGCAATTACCAGCGCGGCAGATGACAATTTCAATGCTGTTTCCATCACGGCGGCAAATACCGATACCAATCTTGCCGCAACGGGTTTAGTTGATGGCACTTATAAAGTTTACACCGTGGACGCGGCGGGAAATTTGTCCGCCGTTTCTGCCAATAGCATCGTTATCAGTACATCTGTAGTTGATACTACCCCGCCCACTGTAACATTTATCATGGGGCCAGGGACAATAGTGCAAAGTTCAGAAACTGGTACAGCGTATTTGGTGAAAAATTCAGTGGTGGTAAACAGTTTGTCGGATATTACCAGCGCGGCGGATAACAATTTCAATTCCGTTTCCATTACGGCGGCAAATACCGACACAAGTATTGCCACAACGGGTTTGGTTGATGGCACTTATTACTTTTACAGCGTGGATGCAGCAGGAAATTTGTCCGCCGTTTCTGTCGGTAACATCATTATTGGTACACTTGTAGCACCCGTAACCCCTGTAACTCCGCCCACAACCCCAACCGAAACATATACACCACCGTCTGCACCGCCGACAGAAACTTATGTGCCACCTGCTGATACTTATTCTCCGCCGTCTGAGCCTGTATTGCCTGTCACGCCGGAAAAAGAGCCTATCCCATTAAAAAGCTATACCTCAGGGGTATTTATTATCACCCCGATTAAACCGGCTGACCAAACCAATCCGCTGAATTCAAATAATGCCAATGCTTATCATGGGACGTTTTATATTGGTAGAACCGATGGGATTGACCAAATGTTACTGGTAGATGGCAGCATGGATTTAACTGACCAGACCATTCAGGTCAAAGGGACTGTTTCGTCTATGATGGGGGCGGGTAAAGTAAAAACGCAGCCATTGTTGAATGGGCAATTTACGATTGATACAAAAACCGGTAAAACAGATGATTTTAGAGAAAATACTCAGTTAGCGAATGATTATACTTTAGGAGGGCTGCCCGTTACATTCAGTGGGTTAAATATTACTAAAGACCAATTAACTTTTGGAGCTGATTTTGAAACGGATAATCTAAGTATACCTCTTCAGCCATTCAGTGGGTCTGATGCACTGATAATCACTCAAAACAATGTCGATTTTGGTAACAGCTTTAAATTTTCAACTGCTAATTTTAAAAATGAAAATTTAATGGGGCTACCCGTTAAAGAGTTTTCTGATTTCAGTATAAGCTATAATGCTGTCGAAGAAAGCATTAAACTTCAAGGCAAATTAGTAATAGGTGGAGCCAAATCGTTTTCTCTTACCTTAGATTTAACGGATAAAAATTATATAACTTGGCAAAAACAAACAGGGATTGAATTTAAAGGTTCTCTTGCTGTAAAAGATATAGAATTACCAGGAGGTTTTGCACTAAAAGAAGCTAAATTTACTGCAGATACTAAAAAGCATATTTACGGACTTGCCGCAAAGGTTCATTTTCCTACTGGCTTTGATTTAGGCGGCGGTGTTGAATTTAAAACAGACCCCAGTTTTGCTATTAACAAAGTATCTATTGCTGCAGATAATTTGAATATCCCTATTCCGTTACAACCCAGTCTTTTTTTACAAAAATTTGCCGCCAGTGCTAATAATCTTAGTGATCCAAAGCCAACAGAGTGGGGTGGTACTCTTGGTTTTACACTAGGTCCTAAGAGAAACGTTTACTTTAGCTTTAGTTCCAAGTTACTGAATATTGATGAAATTAAGATTAAAGATAAATCTTTTATGAATTTTGATATTGAAGGTACATACAGTTCTGAAAAAATTACTGGAAAAGCAACGGTTATTTTGTTTGATGATTCATTACTGAAAGGTGTAGGCGATATGACCTATGATTCAAAAACTAAATCTGCTGAATTTAAAGGCAATTTTTCACTGCTTAAAGATATAGTTAAAGTAAATGGCTCATTCAAAATTGATAACTCAAAACCTGTCTCTAGCATTGATTGTCAAGGTAGTGCATCTGTTAATATTCCTAAGTCTGTCCCTTACATTGGTGGAGCGCAACTGGGTTCTGCCAATTCAATAACCCATTTCTCTGATGATAATAATTATAGTAATGATTTCACAGCCGCATGGGGAACAATTAATGTGCAAAAATTAGGGCTTGATTTTTCATTCGTGGCGGGTTTTAAAATCTATTTTGATGGCAAAATGGAAACCATTGGTTCAAAAAACATCCCAGCGGTTAAAGCCCTCGGTTCACCTTCTGCATTGCCAAGCGATAAATCTGATTTATTAACCCCGTTTTCATACACGAAGCCAATCGGTTTTGAAGTAGGTGCAGAAAGCAAAAGAATTTTCTTAAGTGCAAATTGGGACAATTCAGCACAAAACGACACCCCTGTACAAGTGACTATGCCAAATGGTACGGTGGTTAATGAAGCCGATTTCACAGCGAATAATATTGCCGTAATTGATCAACTCAGTAATGATAGAAATAAAACGCTGGTGGTTATTAATCCGCAACCAGGCGTTTGGAAAATGAATCTGGTGGACTCAACAAAATTAGGTGCAGTACATTATGCTGCTTCAATAGATTCTGTTGTACCAACCATTGAAATCGCCCCCATAAATATCAACAAAGACGGTTTAGTGGATATTGAATATAAAGGGTTGGATAGTGATTCCAATGCCAATATTTCTTTCTTCTATGATACGGATAATCAAGAGTTTAATGGAATAAAAATTGTTGAGGATGTGTTAGAAAATGATGATACCGCGCATTTTATTTGGAATACAGAAGGCGTTGCACCAGGTGATTATTTTATTTATGCCATGATTATGGATGAAAACAATCAACCCATTTTTACTTATTCACCAAATCAAGTAAAAATTACCAAATCCGTTGATTTAAGCGTAAATCAAGTGATGACTGTTAACACAATTTCAGATAAATCAAATTTATCTTACATGATTACGGTAACTAATAATGGTGAAATTGAATCTAAAAACATTGTTTTAAATACAACAATACCAGAAAATACTTCGCTAGTTTCAACTTCTATTTTACCAACACAATTAGAGAATAATATAGTTACCTTTAATGTTGGAAATCTTGCTGGACACACCAGTAAAACATTTACGGTTGTTACAACACCACCTAAAATGGTTGAACCTAAAGCCGTTACGATTAATTCTCAAATTGACAGCGGTACATTTGACACTGATGCGTTGAATAATATAGATGGTTTTGATTTTAATATAATAAGCTCCAATAATGCCTCAGCTCTTCCCGATGGCGTTGTCTATACGCCATCAGGGAATATAAATCAAGCATTCCGCCTTTATAAAGCTGCTTTTGATAGACTTCCTGATGCGGGTGGCTTAAATTATTGGATAAATGTATTAAATAATGGAACTGTTCTTAAATCTATTGCGGAGGGGTTTGTTCAAAGTAATGAATTTGCATCTATGTACGACAAAGATTTTGTACCCGAAAAGTTTGTATCTAAAGTTTATAATCATGTCTTACATCGTGCTTATGAGCAAGCAGGTTTTAATTTTTGGGTTAATACAATTAAATCAGGGGCTAATTCGCAAGCTGATGTATTAGCGCAATTTGGTGAAAGTACTGAAAATAAAATAGCTGTTCTTGATTTGGTTGGTATTGATTCTTCTACTTTGGTTAATCTATAGCACGGTAGGGCGCAATCGCCTTGCCATATTGCGCCGCAAGGAAAAGCGAAACGCATTGCACCAAGATTTAAAATCACCGCCCTTGAGGAAACTTAGGGGCGGTTTTTTATGTGGTACACTTTTGTTTTTTTGCTTTACGGAGAAAAATATGAAAACCATCACCCTTGAGATTGAAGACAACTATTGGCTGGAAATACTCAAACTCATCAAAAAATTTCCGATAAAAATCATTGAAGAAAAATCCAGCGAATTCCCTGCCCAACAAAAAACACCACTAGAGAAAATCGGCTTTATCGGCTGCGGCTCCGCAGATGAAGATTTATCCGTCAACTACAAAGATAAATTAACTCAGTATCTGAAAGAAAAACACAATCTATGAGCCAAAATCAAATCATCGCTGATACAGGCTGTTGAGTAGCTTTGGCTAACCATAAAGACAAACATTATCTGCTGGCAAAAAAATGTTATCAACTTTATTACTCACGTTTAATTACCAGTTATTTTGTGATGGCAGAAACCTGTCATTTATTGTTGCGGGAAGTGGGGATAGAGGCGCAAATTAAATTTTTACAAGCTTATCAAATAGATGCGTTAAAAGTGTTTCATTTAGAAAAACAACATTTTCCACGCCTACTGGAATTGATGCAAAAATATCAAACATTACCAATGGATTTAGCGGATGGTTCTCTGGTGATATTGGCTGAAAATTTAGGACATGGACAAATTCTTTCCACTGACCAACGCGATTTTAATACCTACCGTTGGAAACAAACTAAGCCGTTTGAAAATTTGTTGTTTTTGTAGTTTATCGGTGCAATCTCGCTAAAACCACCACCCAAACCCAAATACATTAAATTACACATTCAGGAGGATAAGATGCAAATTCAACAACAAATTATGCAAGATCAAGCCGCCAAAAAATGTCCTCTACCGATTAGGGATTGGAAAAGCGCGGTTAATCAGTCTGTGATTTTGTTTCCTGACCGCGCGCAGGTTTAATTTTTCTGCGTTTACACTCCCGTTTAAATATCTTTAATAGCACCTTCCAAATTTTTTAGCATGACTTTTGCCATCCCTAAATTAGCCTTTTTGCGGTCTAAAGCGATATAAATAAATATTTCCCGATTCGACTCCAATGGACGGATCAAATGATATTGAGTCCCTAGGCTAATCAAAATATCTTCTATCTTGTCATTCCCCAAACCAATCGCATCCATCGCTTTTAATTTGGCTTGCACGACTTGGGTATTAAAAGCAGCGGCGGTTTCAACCGGAAATTTTCCATCATCTTCAGACTCCAGTACCATACCAGTGCTTGAATCAACTAATGCCCCTGCTAAAAATCCATCTATGCTCCTTAAAGAATCTATCTTAGCCATTTTATTTTTCTCCGAAGTTGATTAAAGTGTTAATGAGCTTCTCCCACTGTTAGAAAAATAGGAGTTTTGTAATAATACCATGTAATTAGCTGCAACGCAGAATGTAGCAACCAGTCACACCGGATATTCGCTAACGCGCATACGACAGTACCCCCCGTCCCCGATAACGCCAGTCGGCATTGAAATCTTTACCGTTCACAATGAATTAGGATTTATAATCATTACGACATAAAAAACACGGTGATTGCATCTATTTAAGGGGAAATATATGACAGAACGATTAGGGTTGACTTTTTCTGGCGGCGGCTTTCGTGCGTCTTTTTATCACATCGGTGTCTTGGCACAAATGGCAGAACAAGGACTGTTGCGCCATGTTGAAGTCATTTCCGCGGTATCCGGCGGCTCCATTATTGGCGCACTGTATTATCTACATCTAAAAAAATTATTAGAATCAAAAGTAGATGCCGATATTACTGACCAAGATTATGTAGAAATTGTCCAGCAAATTGAAATAGACTTTTTAAAAGCGACCGAAAACAATATTCGCATGGAAACTTTTTCCAGTTTTATCGCTAATTTTAAAATGACTTCGGAAAGCTATTCCCGCACAGACCGTTTAGCCGAATTATATAATCAGCATTTTTACCAAACCGTTTTACCCAAACAGGCTAACGCGGGTAGTCCAGTACAAATGCAGCGGTTAAAAATATACCCATTAGGCGATGATGTTGCATTTCATCCGAATAAACACAACACGGCGCGCAAAGCAAAAGTGCCAATTTTAGTGTTAAATGCAACAACTTTAAATACCGGTCGTAACTGGCAATTTACCGCAGATTCGATGGGTGAACCGCCTGAAAAGTTAAACTATAACCGTGAAACACCTGAGTCTGCGCATGAATGTATTGATAAAAAAACTATTCGTTTACGCCGCGCTGATAATTATGCTGACATGGCAATTATCAAAAATAAATCAGGAAAAGTGCTTTTAAATCAACAAGAAATTCCTTTAGGTCATGCCGTTGCCGCATCCGCCTGTGTGCCGGGATTGTTTTATCCATTATCTATTACCGGACTTTATCGCGATCAAGATCAATCCATAACCCCACAATTAGTCGATGGCGGTGTTTATGATAATCAAGGCACCCGTGCCTTGTTACAGCATCATTGCACTTGTTTTATTATCAGTGACGCTTCTGGGCAAATGGGGGTAGAAAATGAAGTTGCAACGGATAATTTATCCGTGTTATTACGCATGACCGGCGTTTTGCAGGATAGAGTGCGTTCTGAAAGCTTAAAATATCTGTTCACACGCGGTCAGGAAGGCGAAGGTGGACGACAAAATGTTGCATTTATGGATTTGCGCAATGGCTTATCTATTCGAGAAATTGCGTGGATTGATGAACACAATCAACAACAACCCGATAATGTTACTCCCGCCAGTTCACAAGATTTTGGCGTAGATAGTCGTGTGCAAGAAAGTTTGTCATTAATGCGCACCGATTTAGATGCGTTTACGGAAGTGGAAGCCTATTCGCTGATGTTAGACGGTTATCAGATGAGCGAGCAAGAATTTATCCGTTTTAAGCTTCATGCTGAACACGCAGGCGTTCAAGCAACAAAAACATTGACCAAAGCCAATTGGCGATTTAATCAAATCGCACCATGGATGAAAAATCCCACCGCCGATTATTTAGCACAATTAGAAATTGCTAAATCTGTACCGTTTAAAGTATTAAAATTTTTCCCTTTTAAACTGGGCATCCCGTTACTACTAACCATCATAGCCATTGTTTATCCACTGTACCCGCAAATTGTGCGACTTATTCATCATGCAGTGCCGGTTTACGCGCTATTAATTGCGCTCGCCGCACTCATTTTAAATAAAGCCTTGCCGCATTTTGTAGTATTGCGTTTTTTGCGCCCACAAGTTCGCTTAGCTAAACGTTTTTGGCAAGTGATTGGTTTAGTGCTTGCAACCATATTTTTTAAATTTTATTTAAAATTCATCAATCCGATGTTTTTAGCCCGTGGCAGACTGAGTGAATTACAAAAAAGGGATGCTTGTCAGCACTAAGCGTATGGCAGTCCCTTCAATTATCTGCAAATAACAGCATTGAAGGGACTTAAATGTTATTCGGTTCTGTCTATATCAACAATAAAATCATTTTTTAACCAATTCCGTCCCAATAATAGTGAAAACTGCATACTAGAGCGATCACGTAAATTCACTTCAACGGTTTTAACTTTATCATGCCAGCGAATCGGCAGCAGCACCACATAACGTAGTTCTTTGCCTTGTGCATTTCTAACTGTTTCAATTTTAACAATTTTTGCCACGACACGCTTATGCGTTCCTTTTTCATTAGCGGTTGTAAAATGTAACAACCTATCCGTTGCCGTTTTATCAACGCTTATATCATATGCGTTAAGCGAAGTGGTTGTAGCACCTGTGTCTACTCGCGCAAGATAATCAATCTCATAAAGCCGTACCGACTCAACCCCGCCAACCACTTGTTTAGTTGCTAAACTGACATCACACCCGCTGGATGGAGAAGAAAATTGCGCATTATCGCGAGCCTGCGCAAAAGAGATACCCGTAAGTAAAAGTAAGACGATCACTATAAAACGAATTTTCAACAGTGCATCCCCTAAAATTATTATTGTGTTAAATATAAAGTTTATTGTAGTTTAATATCACTGAATACAATAAGCGGCAACTCATTTAAAAAATAATGGTTTGTTTTTCATATAATTCTTTACGTTATCACGGCTGTTTTTGCCGATAAGAAATTTATTTTTTGCCTTAAGATTTAAAAAAAAATCGCTTATATAATAATTAGTTATAAATTAAATCCACTTTTTTTAAGCATTAAAAAAATACTTAACAGCTAAAATCAATCCCTTTTATTTATTTTGTTACCATTACCGTGTAGAATGATTAGTAATACAGCAAGGTAAGAAAAAATTTGTTTGCCACTGTTACTTTAAGTAACGCTGACAATCAAGCAAGATCGAAAAAAAGTACATCGTTTTCCAGTACCCGCTCTATTAATAAATGTATTATCTATAACGTTAGTGCATACTAACATTCAAGCAAGAGAAAAAAAATGGCAGATTTAGTTGAAGGTACTGTTAAATGGTTTAATGACGAAAAAGGTTTTGGTTTCGTTGAGCAGTCAAGCGGTAAAGACGTATTCGTACACCACAGTGCAATTAATGGCAGTGGTCGTAAAACCTTGTCTGAAGGTCAAAAAGTGACTATGGAAGTTACCCAAGGTCAAAAAGGTCCGCAAGCAGAAAACGTAACCCCTTTATAAGATTTAGCGTTTTTTGATACATAAATGCCATACTGTTTTTTAAACAGTATGGCATTTTTATTGGTTATACCAAACGCCCCCATACATCGTATTCGTCAGCTTCTTCAATTTCTACCCTGACAAAATCACCGACCTGTAACTGCGTTGCCCCGTCAATAAACACTTGCCCATCAATTTCCGGCGCATCTGCCTGACTGCGCCCAACAGCTCCTTCGGCTACTACTTCGTCAATCAAAACAGTTTCAACTTTACCTAACCGTTGTTGCAAACGCGCGGCACTAATGTGCATTTGATGTGCCATAAATCGTGCCAAACGCTCTTGTTTAAGTTCTTCAGGCACAGGATTAGGTAAATTATTTGCCGCCGCCCCCTGTACCGGCGAATAAGCAAAACAGCCGACTCTGTCCATTTGCGCTTCAGTTAAAAACTGTAACAGTTCGTCAAACTCCTGCTCAGTTTCGCCGGGAAAACCGACAATAAAGGTGCTACGCAGTGTTAAATTTGGACACATTGCCCGCCAAGCATTAATTCTAGCTAAATTGTTTTCCGCCACTGCCGGACGTTTCATCAATTTTAAAATACGGCTACTGGCATGTTGCAACGGAATGTCTAAATATGGCAAAATTTTTCCCGCTGCCATCAGCGGAATTACCTCATCCACATGGGGATAAGGATAAACATAGTGCATTCTAATCCACACACCTAACTCAGCTAACGCTTGTGCCAACTCATAAAAGCGCGTGCGGATTTGTCGCTGTTGCCACGGATAAGCCTGATAATTTAAATCCAAGCCATAAGCACTGGTATCTTGTGACACCACTAATAATTCTTTAACACCGGCGGCGGCCAAATATTGCGCTTCTACTAATACATCGTTAATGGGACGACTTACCAAATCACCGCGCATCGTTGGAATAATACAAAACGTACAACGATGATTGCAGCCTTCAGAAATTTTTAAATAAGCATAATGTTTAGGCGTTAGTTTAATACCTTGTGGCGGCACTAAATCAATAAACGGCTGATGGGGAGCAGGTAAATGCTCATGCACAGCACTAACGACTTCCTCAAGCGCGTGCGCACCCGTCACTTTTAACACCTGCGGATGTTTGGCTCTAATATCAGCTTCGCGTGAACCTAAACAACCGGTAACAATCACTTTACCGTTTTCTGTTAATGCCTCGCCGATGCTATCTAAAGATTCTTCTACCGCTGCATCAATAAACCCACATGTATTAACAATGACTAAATCAGCGTCTTTATAAGTTCCTGAAACACTGTAACCTTCGCTTTGTAATCGCGTAATAATTTGTTCACTATCAACCAACGCCTTAGGACAACCTAAGCTAATAAATCCAACACGGGGATTAGTCATTTTTCACTCTATGTAACAATAAATTAGCTCATTCTAACGCAAAGCATACTAAACAGGCTATGTATTGGCACAAAAGATGACTAATCCTTATGCCGTTTACCCGCAACGTTTAAATAACGGATAAATTACTTTTTATTAAAATAATAATATCCGCCATATTTACCTTTTAAAGTCATCGTTTTTTCATCTTTTTCGACAACAGTAAATAAATCAAAACGACTACTGCCGATAATAGGGATTTTTAACTTCCCCCCTTCAATCGCATAAACAACTGCCGGTTGGTCATAATAAGTGCCTTCACGCGGAATGTGTAAAATTGTCATTTTACCGTCTTTAAATACCCAAGTATCTTCACGAGTAATGACTTGTTTATCAGTCAGCGAATTTTTAGTTGATTGTAACTTCCATATCCCTTGCACATCTTCTGTGGCTTTTAATGTCACATCCGCATAAACAGCACCGTTAAACAGCGAGCAGCCAACAACAAATGCAGCTAAATAGTTGTGTTTCATAGTTTTTTCCTAAAATTAAACAGCAGAACCTCCCATTCTACGCACAGCCTATCTATAACAACAGCATTATTAGTTTTTCAACCGTTACTAAAAATCTAACATAATCTACTTATGCTTCAATTTACTCACACCGTCAACACAAATGCTTTGAATAAAACTAAAGTCTCACATTGCTCTGATGCACATTTAAAGTCTAGCTGTAACGTGTCTGGACTCTTTTATTATCTTCCCAAGAAGAAAACTATTTTTAACGTAAAACTTGGTTTTCGTTCTACGGATACAGATTATATATGAGAATAATGCTTGATAAAACATCAGATTATGATAGAAATGTGTAGATTTTTAAACACAGTTATTTACCCCATCAATAACGGTTACGACGATACCCCGAATGATGTCCATCCTGATGATACTGCTCAAAATAACGCCCCTGATGATTAGAATCATAGCGATGATCTCTAATCACTCTGTCATTTGACGCGCCATTATGTTGATAACTTGAACCATTATAATAGCCGTTATGATGTTCATTGTTATAACCTCTTGAATAATAACCTTTATTATAATATCCCTTGTCGTATGACATAGCGCGTGTATTCACACCATAACTCACCGTTCTTGGCTGCACATAGCACCCTGCTAACAACAACGCCATAACCATAATCAGGATTTTAAGTAAAATTTTCATGGCAAACCTCCTTTGAAGTGAGTAATGTTAAAGAATCAAACTACTATTAATGGCGACCGTCTTGACGGTAGGGCGCAGAATCATACCGGCGATGGTCTTTAATTTGCGTATCCTTAGCGTGATGCTTTTCATAATAACCGCCATCGGCATCAGTTTCCGTCCCTTGATGCGCGTAACAAGCTGTTAAGCATAGCACCATGCCCCAACCCATAAATTTAATACATAAATTCATACCTATTTTCTCTCTAAACTACAGCAAAACGAACCGGATATCCGTAAATAATAGACAAATTATAAGAGGATTAAAATTATAAACAATGACTTACCCCGCAAAGTTTAAAACCTTATTCTTGATGGATGCGTTATAAATGTGTCAGCCACATCATAGGGATTGGCTATATTTTTGCTATCATGCCCTATAAAATACTGCACAATAATACGACTTGTGAAAACACTGACCTCATTACTGATTATTATCCCCCTGCGCTTTGCTCATTACCGAGAGAAACATGGATTACTTAGAAAATACCCACTGTCCCAATTGCTTTAAGCCCAGTCAAACAGGCGTTTGCCCTGCGTGTGGTTTTAATCGCATCGCCTATTTACAGCAAGAAGCTGCTTCACACCATTTACCAGTTTTTAGCCATTTAGACAAGGGATATGTGTTAGGCAGAGTATTAGGTGAAGGTAGTTTTGCGATTGTGTATGCCGCCATTCGTGAAAAAGACGGCCTGGCGTGTGCGGTTAAAGAATATTATCCACAAGACTTAGCCCAACGTGGTTTGGATGGAAAAACCGTCAATCCAAAACGCAATCACGAACAACTGCTCAATTGGCAACGCCGTTTTGAACAAGAAGGGGAATTATTACGCTGCTGCTATGATTACCCCTCGGTAGAATCCGGTGTAGTGCGTTATACGGCGTTAATTCGCCAACACAACACCACTTATTTAGTCATGGAACGCTTAAGTGGGCATAATCTCACCACACTGCTGGCAACCCAACCAATATTAAGTGGTGAAACTATTTGCTTATGGCTAAAACCGCTGCTAGAAACCTTGCAAAAATTGCACAGCAAAGAAATTTATCATCGCGACATCAGTCCGAATAATATTTTTCTATGCGCCCCCAATGACCCGGTATTAATGGACTTTGGTTTGGCGCGTGAAGGCGTGCGTGATGCGGTATTAAAATCCTCCACCCTCGGAGCCGGGACGTTTATCGCGCCGGAACAATTAACCGGTGGCTATTGTGACCAACGTACTGATTTATATGCTTTAGGCGCGGTAATTTATCTGTGTTTACTCGGCGAAGCTCCGCCACCTGTCGAAGCCCGCCGACAAGGCGCGCCTTTACGCCGTTTGGTACAACCTGACAAGCTATGCTCCGCGTTACAAACTATTGCAACCCATTGTTTGCAATTAGATTTACAAATGCGTCCTCAAAATGCTGGATACATATTGGCCGAATTAAGCCCTGTGTGGACGACTTCTGCGCCCCTGTCGGCTACCTCTTTAGCCACGCTTATTCCCGGACAGCCCACACACACCGCAGCGTTTCCGCGCACCATTAGCCATGAACCGCTTGCACAACCGCATTCCTATCCCAATCCGCCCCCTAATTATGCCGTCTCTGGCATGGCAATAACAAAATCCGTCTTAAAATGGGGTTTAGCAGTTGGAATAGCGTATTTTGCTTGGGCTAATTATCAAAATTATGCCGATGCGCAACAAAAAAACAATAAACAAGATCGCCTGTTATTTGCCCAAGCCCAAACGCTTGCTGACTTTAAAAATTATTTAGTGCAATGTGTGGTCTGTGAATCCAAACAGGACGCAGAAAATAAAATTGCTGAATTAGAGTTAGAGCAACAAGCCAAACAAACCCAAAAACAGCAAAAGCGCGAGGAACATAACCAATATATTAAAGCGAAAACGATAGAAGATTTACAGGCGTATTTAAATTCTTGCATTATTTGTCAGCATAAAAATAAGGCAGAAGCGGAATTAAAACAAAAACTTGCTGAAGCCGAAATGCAGAAAGCCGCAGAAAGCGATCCATCGTTATGGGATGCGTTAACAAAACCGGCAGTTGAGGTGATAGAAGGCGTTACCCAAACCGATAAAGCAAAACCGGATACTGAAGCAGAAGGCAATTCGCCTGACGCTATGGATTTGAAAACTAAAATTGAGGCCGAAACACGCGCTAAATTAGAAGCCGAATACAAAGCCAAAGCGGAAGCCGAAGCAATGCGGGCTAAAACAGAAGCAGAAATTAGAGCGCAATTAGAAGCGGAAGTAAAAGAAAAAGCTTATCAAGAAGCGAAAGCGCGATTAGAGGCAGAAGCCAAAGCGAAGGCTGACGCGGAGGCAAAAGCTAAAAACGATGCTGCAGCGGCTCAAAAAGCCCAAATAGAAGCCGATATGGAAAAAATTAGAGCGATTGGCGAAGCGGCGGTAAAAGTTTTTGGTGAACCGGGTAAATAGCATTCAGCATTAATACGGTTAAAGATAAAAAATATTATAATTCAATAGGTTATGTCAAAACTTAATCCGCAACAACAAGCTGCTGTTAAAACCATTGAGGTGCCGTTATTGGTTTTAGCCGGCGCAGGCAGTGGTAAAACGCGCGTGATTACCGAAAAAATTGCTTATTTAATTCAAACCGGAATCCCCGCGCGTCATATCGCCGCCATGACGTTTACGAATAAAGCCGCGCGGGAGATGAAAAGTCGGGTCGAAAATTTATTAGACAGCCAACAAAGTCGCGGGCTGCGTATTTCAACTTTTCATTCGTTAGGCTTAGATATTTTGCGCAAGGAACATAAAGTGCTTGGCTATAAAGCTGACATTACGCTGTTTGATGAGTCGGATAAACGCGAATTGTTAAAAAATTTAATGCACCATCATTTAAAAACCGACGACAGTGATGAATTAACGACCTACAGTGCGCAAATTGGACAGTGGAAAAATGCGTTTGTCACCGTTGAGCAAGCTTTACACGCTAATAACCCACAATCGGCATTGTTATATCAACATTATCACCGGCAGTTAAAAGCCTATAACGCAGTGGATTTTGATGATTTAATTTTACTTCCCGCCCTGTTATTTCGCCAATGTGCACAAACTTTGCATACATGGCAAAATAAAATTCGTTATATTTTGGTGGATGAATATCAAGATACTAACGTCAGCCAATATCAGTTATTACGTTTATTGGCAGGAAACTTGGGAAAATTTACCGTAGTCGGTGATGATGACCAGTCTATTTATGCGTGGCGCGGCGCGTCTGCGCAAAATCTGGCGCAATTACAGCAAGATTACCCGCGCCTGAAAGTGATTAAATTAGAACAAAATTACCGCTCAATGCGGCGAATTTTAACAGTTGCTAATCGCTTAATCGCGCATAATCCGCATGTGTTTGAAAAACGACTGTGGAGCGAATTGGGCGAAGGTGACAAATTGCGTGTATTAGCGCATAAAAATGAACAAACCGAAGCCCAGCAAGTCGTGTCAGAAATTATTCATCATAAATTCAGACACGGTGGGCAATACCGCGATTATGCGATTTTATATCGCGGCAATCATCAATCACGCCTGTTTGAAGGCTGTCTGCGGGAAAATAATATTCCGTATTTTATCAGCGGCAGCAAATCATTTTTTTCTTACACAGAAGTCAAAGACGTATTAAGTTATTTGCGCTTGTTCGTCAACCACGAAGATGATGCTGCATTTTTGCGTGCCGTAAATACCCCACGCCGTGAAATTGGTACTAACACCTTGGAAATATTAGGAAACTATGCCAATGACCGCCACATTAGTTTGTTTTCCGCCTGTTTTGAGTTCGGTTTAACGCAGAAATTATCTGCAAAAGCGATTGAACGCTTACAACGATTTTGTCAGTGGACACAAACTACTGCCGAACAAATTGCGCGGGAAAACAGTTTCGCGCTGCTGGATAAGTTTATTGCCGAAATCGGCTATGAGCAGTGGCTTAAAGAAAATGCCAAAACTCCGGAAGCAGCAAAGCGACAAGCTAAGAACGTGACTGAGTTACTGGAGTGGTTAAAACGTATTGCACAAACAGAATCGAATACCGATGAAAAATCGTTGGCTGCGGTGGTGTCTAAAGTGATGTTAATGGATATTTTAGAACGCCAAGAAGAAGCCGAGGCCGGCGATCAAGTCAGTTTAATGACGTTACACGCCGCCAAGGGTTTAGAGTTTCCACATGTATTTTTAATCGGCATGGAAGAAAATTTATTACCGCATCAAAACAGTATTGAAGCCGATACCATTGACGAAGAACGACGCTTGTTATATGTAGGCATCACGCGGGCGCAACGTTCTTGTACTTTCAGTTATTGTACCCATCGCAAACGTTATGGCGAAATTGCAGAATCTGAACCCAGTCGGTTTTTAGCAGAATTACCGGCGGATGATTTGGAATGGCCGCATAAACAGCCATTAGACAGCGCAGTGATGAAAGAACGTGGCCGCGCTAACTTGTCACACTTAAAAACAATGTTATCGTAAATAGCGACAAATCAGGTATAATGC
>JACCEE010043585.1_pt1 | contig 34470 bp, 29 predicted proteins | sample 7449931 | NCBI WGS metagenome assembly JACCEE01 (sample SAMN15323457, study PRJNA562643) | freshwater metagenome | isolation source: river surface water | place: USA:Blue River Watershed | collected 2017-08-19 | reverse complement strand
TGATGGTGGTGGGGCCGCTGAAATTCAAATCACCCGCAACGTCGATTCCGTCATAATTGGTGCCGCGTCCATCGAGTGTGTTACCGATCAACTCCCAGACAACGGAGGAACCAGAGCCATAGGTGAGATTGCTGTCAAAAGTTTGAATCCCCGGGCTGAAACCTGGCGTGTGAATGCCGTTGATGGTCACATTGCCGCTGATCGTTCCACCGCCAGCCAGTGACTGGCCCGAAGCAATGCTGAAATTGTTACCTCGTCCCGTAACATCGAGTTTGGCGCCGCTGGCAATTTTGATGCTCGAAGAGCTGGCAATCGAACCGCTGCTACCGATCGCAAGCGTGCCGGCATTGATCAGGGTCGCTCCCGAATATGTGTTGGTGCCATTGAGGGTAAGCTTGCCTGGTCCGGTAAAAGTCAGATTTCCGGTGCCTGAGATGGTGCCGTTTTCCGTAGCTCCCAAACGTTGATTGAGATTGAGCGCGGAGAGATCGAGCGCGCTTGATCCTGTGTTGGTAAAAGTGTGAACCGTGTAACCCGCAGCCGTGCCCGTGCCTGTGGTTACGTTACCACCTGTGCCGACGGAAGTTCCTTTGTAGCGCACCACTACGATTCCTGATCCTCCGTCGCCGCCTTTGTGATTCACGTTGCTATGACCACCGCCACCGCCACCACCGCCGGTATTCGCAACACCATTCGTGCCGGCAGCACCTCTCCCGCCATTGCCGCCGCCTCCGAGTCCACCGGTTCCGGCACCCAATCCTGTTCCTGTGGCACCACCGCCGCCGCCACCGTAATACTGGGTAGCACCAGTAATGCTGCTCGTGACACCTGCGCCTCCATTTCCACCAAAGGCCCAGCCACCACTATGATAAGCGTTGGCACCCGCACTGGCAGCACCGCCGCCACCACCGCCGGCCCACCAGCCGTCGTTGCTGCCGGATACTCCAGATCCCCCTGAAAAGCCTTGACCATTCGTTCCGACGCCGACAGTAGCATTACTGGAAGAACCTCCTCCAGAGGCTCCAGACGTAGGTTGACCACCCGCTCCGCCACCATATCCACCACCTTGCGCCGTGATGCCAAATGCAGAACTGCTCTGACCGCTTTGGGGAACAGATAGATACCAGAGGCTGTTGTCATAGCTCGGCGCTCCCGCTCCACCTGCTCCCACGGAAATCGCGTAACTGGAATTGGATAGTTGCCGAGTGCCTGCTAGGACACCTCCCGCACCACCGCCGCCCGCATGACGTGAACCACCGCCGCCACCTCCGCCTACAATCAGGTATTCAACTTCAAAACCAAGACCTAAAGTCAAACCACCGTCGGTAGAGCGATTCGTATTGTGACTTTGACTCCCCGATGCTCCATCAAGTGTAACACTCGATTGCGCATGAGCTAAGGAGGACAAGCAGAGGAGAAGGAATGAGGGAGATCGTAGTGTCATCGTTTGAGGGGATTGGGCACGTTGAAGCAGCGCTAAAAAAAGTCGAGAACGGAAGAATGACAATAAAAAACTGTGTTTTTCGTCAAATTTGCAGCTGCTGGGATCTGAAACTCCATTCGATACAGATCACTACACCCTCGCGAATGGTCTGATGACATCTCTTCCACTGCGCCACTTTGCATTTGCGGGAGATGCTTGAGAATGATTCACTGTCGTGCCATGATTCTCGATGTTCGCAATTTGAGCACTCGCTTTCACACGCGCAACGGCATCGTCCACGCGGTGGAGGATGTTTCCTTTTCGCTCGAAAAAGGTCGTATTTTGGGTATCGTCGGGGAATCCGGTTCGGGGAAATCCGTGACCTGTTATTCGTTGTTAGGGCTCATTCCGCAACCTCCGGGACGAATTCACTCGGGCACGGCGGTATTCGATGGCATCGATCTGCTCAAAGCCACACCACAGCAAATGGCGGGCATTCGCGGCAAGCGCATCAGCATGATCTTCCAGGATCCGATGACATCGCTGAATCCGTATCTCAAGGTTTCGACACAGTTGATGGAGCCACTGCAACAGCATCTCGGCATGGGAAAAAAGGAAGCGCTGCAACGTGCGATCGAATCGCTGGCGGAAGTGGGCATTCACCAACCGGAGCAACGGGTGCACAGTTATCCGCATGAATTCTCCGGTGGCATGCGACAACGTGTGATGATCGCCATGGCATTGATCACCCGGCCCGAACTGCTGATTTGCGACGAGCCTACCACGGCGCTCGATGTGACCGTGCAAAAACAAGTGCTCGATTTGATCCGCGACCGGCAGCGCGAACTGGGTACCTCGGTTATTTTCATCACGCACGACCTGGCCGTGGTATCGGAGATGTGCGATCACATCAACGTGATGTATGCGGGACGCATTGTGGAATCCGCCCCGCGTGATCTGTTGTTTGCAAATCCGCGTCACGCCTATACCCGCGCGTTGCTGGCGAGTATTCCCTCGATCAAGCCGAAAAACGAATTGCTGCACACCATACCCGGACTGCCGCCGAATCTCGCGAACCCGCCGCAGGGCTGTGCCTTTCGTGAGCGCAACACGATGGGTCGTCGCGATCTCTGCCTAATCGATCGTGTCCCTCCGCTCAAGGAAATCGCCCCCGGCCACTGGGCGCAGGATTGCCCCGGATGCCTTAGCCAAGGAATCAGACAAGAAGAACCCGCAGCCTAACCGTTAGAACCATCCATGTCCCACGGCGAAACATTTTCCGTAATCAAGGGTGCGGTTCCCGCAGCTGCGGAAAAGGAGCAACTCTACCGGCGTGCGATCGATTCGCTGGCGGGCATGCTTGCAGGAGAAACGGATGCCACGCTGGTGATGGCGAGCATTGTCGCGGTTCTCCACCAAACCATGCCACACTATTTTTGGACCGGATTCTATCGAGTTTGTGGCGATGCATTGCTGGTCGGCCCCTATCAGGGCACGCCTGCCTGCCTACGCATCCGTCATGGACATGGAGTCTGCGGCACGGCCTGGGCGCAGGGGCAAACCATCGTTGTTGCCGATGTCCATTCATTTCCCGGCCACATCGCCTGTGATGCGCGCTCCGCCAGCGAAATCGTGGTTCCATGGCACGATGCCTCGGGGAGACTTGTTGCCGTGCTCGATGTGGACTCTGAGAAACCAGCCGCCTTCAATGAAATCGATCGAGCCATGTTGGAGGACATGACTCGCCGTTTTACTATCGGCTGATACGAGATTCAACAATTCATCAAATCCTCAATTTCATCCGCCTCGATGGGAATGTTCCGCATCAGATCGAAGTTGCCGTTTTCACCGATGATCACATCGTTTTCCAGCCGGATTCCCATGCTTTCCTCACGAATGTATATGCCTGGCTCGATGGTGAAGACCATGCCCACACCGAACGGCTGATGCGGCGGAAACACGTCGTGTACATCCAGTCCGAGATGATGCGAGGTGCCGTGCATGAAATACTTTTTCACCAAGGGCTTGTCGGGACCTTGGTTTTTCGCAGCTTTGGCATCGATGAGTTTCAAATCGACGAGTTCTTTTTCCATCAACTCGATCACCTGTTGCTGGTATTCGTTCGGCGTGTTGCCGGGACGCAGCAGGGCATTGGCACCGCGCATCACGCGCAACACGGCGTTGTAGACCTCGCGCTGACGCGGCGTGAAGCGGCCGTTGACGGGGATCGTGCGAGTGAGGTCGGAATTCCATCCGGCATACTCCGCCGCCACATCCAGCAACAACATGTCGCCATCCTGGCAAACGGCATCATTGGAGATGTAATGCAACACACAGGCGTTTTTTCCGGAGCCGATGATCGGCTGATAGGCGAAACCGCGCGAACCACGGCGCACAAATTCGTGCAACAATTCGGCTTCCACCTCCCATTCGCCCACGCCCGGTTTGACGAAGGAAAGCAGGCGACGGAAACCCGCCTCGGTGATGTCACAGGCCTGCTGCATGATGGCGATCTCCTGCGGCTCCTTGATGATGCGCAGTTGATGCATCAACGGAGCCAGGCGATCGAAGCGATGCAAGGGGAACCGCTGGCGGCAGGTTTTGATCAATCGGTCATTCGCGGTTTCCACCACGGGATGCGCGCGCAAATACTCGTTGGTGGTGAAAAAAATGTTGCTCGCCTGAGGAATCATCTGCTGGAGCATCCCGTCAAAAGAGGCGATCCATTCGATGCGATCGATGCCCGTGGCGGCGCGCGCCTCATCCTTCGTTAATTTGGCACCTTCCCATATCGCAATGTGCTCGCTGGTTTCCTTGACGAAAAGAATCTCCCGCTGCTTCGGATCCTTGGCATCCGGGAATAACATCAACGCCGTGTCTTCCTGATCCACGCCGCAGAGATAGAACAAATCGGCATTCTGCTTGAACGGCATCGTGCCATCGGCATTGGTCGGATAAACGTCGTTCGATACCACGATGACCATGCTGTCGGGTGGCAGGAGAGCACGCAATTTTTCCCGATTGCGGATGAAAAGCTGAGGATCGATGGCCTTGTAACGCATGCCCGTGATCCAAGCAAAGAGCGGATCAAACTCCAAACGAAATATACGGGCGAAGTGAAATTACCCACGCCAGCCGAGTTTTTGGCGCAAGGCTTCGTAAAAAGACCGGTTCTTGAGCCGCAGGAGATGAAACGAACGTGCCGACTTGCTCACCAGAATGCGGCTGCCCATGGAAATCTGCACGATATCGCGCCCGTCCACGGTGAAAAACATCGGCTCTTCCGCCGCCCCTTCCGGAATGATTTCCACCTGGGAGGCATCATCCACCACCAGCGAACGATAGCTCAACGAATGCGGGCAGATCGGCGTGATCACAAACACCCGCGCGTCCGGGCTGATCAGTGGGCCGCCCGCCGAGAGATTGTAGGCCGTGGAGCCGGTGGGTGTGGTGACGATCAGACCATCCGCACGATAGTGATTGAGCATCTCTCCATTGATGCGGGCGCAGAGACTGACAAGTTTACCGGTTTGACCGCGTGCCAGCACCACTTCGTTGAGGGCGAGAAATTCCTGCTGTGTGCCATCCGCATGGCAGATTACCGAATGCAACAAGGTCCGCTCGCTCGTGCGGTAGTCGCCGCTCACCAGCGCATCGGCAAACAATTCCAGTTCGTTTTCCGTGCAACTCGTGAGAAACCCCAGCGTGCCGATGTTGATGCCCGCCACGGGTTTTTCCGTGTTGCCCAGCTTCTCCATTGCCGCGAGCATCGTGCCATCGCCACCGAGCACGGCAATCACATCGGCCTGTGCCGCCAGTTCGTGGGCATCGAAGGAAGCGGATTCCTCGATCAAGGCCGCCGCCTGATGATGCAACAGCACCTCGATACCGCGCGATTGCAGCACCTCGCACAAACAACGAACCGCCACCCGTGCATCCGGCTTGCGCTCATTCACCAAAACCCCGACTTTCACACGGTCACTATGCGGCAGATCAACCCGCAACGCAACAGAGGAGGCAGGAAAAATTCGCGCTGGTTGTTGCGGGGTATTTATTTGCGTTAAGAAAATTCGAAAATTCTGTCAAAAAAACCATGGTTCGCCTTGGCGCAACCTAGCGACTGAAGTCCAATGCCTTTCAGGCTTCGGAATGATGATGCATGCATTGGTATTTCGTCCCATCGGGACGATTCATCAAAGCCCACGGTGCAACCGTGGGTTCATTCACAAAAAAACCTTCACGTCCCAAGGGGACGATTCATGGAACGACACGCTGCCGTTTGATCAATCGGTATGGTCCAAAATATTGTCGTTGAATCATCTGAGTCGACGCGTTCCCCGATGAGGCGTCCCGTTGGGACGCAAAAATCTTATGAGGTGAGGTTACCCACGACTTCACCGTTGGCTGACATGAGTCGTGCTTTTAGGACGAAAAAGCCATGGCCAATCCTTAAAGGCACTGGACTGAAGTCCGCGCTCCGTTTTTTCGCTCAGGAAATCATCGCACCGTAGGCGGCAGCATCCATCAGATTCCCGACGGCGGCCACGTCCTTGACGCGCATTTTGAAAATCCAGCCTTTGCCGTAAGGATCGGTGTTCACCAAGGAAGGGTCGGCCTCCACTTCGGGATTGCCTTCCACGACTTCACCGGAAATGGGTGCATAAATGTCACTGGCGGCTTTCACGGATTCCACCACGGCGGTGGGATCACCCAGGTCCACCTGACGACCGACGGCGGGAAGCTCCACAAACACCACATCGGTGAGTTCGGCCTGGGCGTGATCGGTGATGCCCACGGTGGCGATGTCGCCTTCCAGGCGCACCCATTCGTGAGAGGAATTGTAGCGGAGATCGTTGGGGATATTCATGTTGAGAAAGTTATGACGCCTGTGTGGCGGGTTTGTAAAATGGTTTTTTGACGACCTTGGCGGAAAATTTCCGACCGCGCACATCGATGTTCACGATGGTGCCGAGTTTGGTTAATTCGATAGGCAGATAGGCCATGCCGATTCCGGTCATCAAGCTGGGAGAAAGCACGCCGCTGGAAAGTTCGCCGATCACTTGGCCATCGCTGCTTTCCACCGCGTAATGGGCGCGTGGCGGTGCGCCTTTGTCGAGATACTGCAGACCCACAAGCTTGCGTGTGAGGCCCTGGGCTTTTTGGGCGGCAAGCACCTCGCGGCCGATGAAATCGCCTTTGTCCATGTCGACGAAAAATCCTAGTCCGGCTTCGAGCGGCGTAAGGTCCTCGGAGAGATCGCTGCCATTGAGCGGGTAGCCCATTTCCAAGCGCAGGCTATCTCGAGCACCCAGACCGCAGGGTTTTGCCCCCGCGGCGACAAAGGCCTTCAACCATGCCGGACCGGCGCTGGCGGCACTGAAAAATTCGTAGCCGTCCTCGCCGGTGTATCCGGTGCGGCATACGACCAGTTCCTGACCTTCATGCGTGAAGCGCACAATGCCATTGCGCGGTGGCAGGTTCACGCCATCGAACAATCGGGCAAACACCGCGGCTGACAGCGGACCTTGCACGGCCAATCCCGCCCACAATTCACTTTCGTTCGCCAAGGTCACATCCTCGGGCTGATGTTGTGCCAACCAGAAAAAATCCTGTTCGATGCGCGAGGCATTCACCACCGCAAAAAAACGATCCGCGGCTTCGCGGTAGATGATCAGGTCATCGATGACACCACCGCGCTCGTTCAAAAGAAAACTGTACTGCCCCTGACCCGGCGCGAGTTTGGCCACATTGTTCGCTAGCATGCGGTTCAACCAGACCTCGGCACCTGGTCCTGTAACTACGATTTGCCCCATGTGAGAAATGTCAAAAACTCCCACTTGCTGGCGCACGGCGGCATGCTCGTCGAGAATGGACGTGTATTGCACCGGCATGTACCAACCACCGAAGGGGACCATTTTGGCACCCAGTTCGACGTGTACAGATTCCAACGGGGTGTGAAGCAAATTGTCTGACATTTCGACGCAGAAAATGGCACGCGCTACCGGCTTGTCAACTCCCATCGCTTTCGATAGACCATGGGAGTAAGAAATTTCATGAGCCAGTCTTTTTTCAACCGATCCTCGCGTTCACCGCGCCGGCCGTGGCAGGACGCCGTACGCTACTGTTATGTCACCATCGTGCTGATGGCGGTCAGCATTTTGGTCGCTGGCGTCAGTAAAATCGGTGAAGACAACGAAAAGGTGGATGCGCTGTTTTTCGCCTCGCAGCTGGAATTCGAGCAAGCGCGTGAAGAAATCGAAGCATGGGATCGGATTCCCGACGAGGAGATCATGCAACGCCATCCGGAAATCGTCCAGCGGCTGGCCCTGATCGATCAGATGAGGAAACACCCCGAGCGCGACATCATGCAAGGACAGGTCTGGCGGGCCTTCACGCCGATGTTCCTGCATTTCGGCTTTCTGCACATCCTCTTCAACATGATGTGGCTCTGGCAGTTCGGCGTGGTGATCGAGACCCGCTTCCGCTCCATGCCTTTTCTCGCGCTGGTGCTGTTCACCGCGCTGCTCTCGAATGTCGCCCAGGCTTATGTGAGCGGTCCGAACTTCGGCGGCATGTCCGGGGTGAACTACGGTCTGTTCGGCTTTTTGCTGGCACGTTCCAAACTTCATCCGAATCCCGGCTTTATCATCAATCCCCAAACCGCCGCCATGTTGTTGATCTGGCTGGTGTTGTGTTTCACGGGCATGATGGGTCAGGTGGCCAATACCGCCCACCTTGTGGGCTTCGCCAGCGGTGGTTTGGTCGGTATCGTCAATGCCCTGATGGGGGGCGCCTGGGCTCATAGGAAGCGCAAACAACAATTTCGCAGCGCGTTGCGCAAAAGTGCCGACAGCCTGCATCTGTGCAAAGTGTGCCAGCGCACCGAGCACGATGACCCGGACCTAGAATTCTACGTCCACATGACGGACGGCGAGGAATACTGCAAAGAACATCTGCCTCGGTAAGGCTGGATGCTCAGCGCATGGCCGTGGAGGGAGCCATGCCGCGCATGCGCTGGATGTTCACAAACATCTGCCGGCAGTGCGGGTATTTCGTGCGTTTCGAGAGCACCTCGGCGCTGCGCTCTAGCGAACCCCATTGCAGCACCACGATCTCGACGTTGCGCCTACCCCAGGCATTCATCCAGTCGCGAGTGGGATGATACATATCGATTGTTCCTGTTCCTGTCAGCGCGGAGCCATAGTCATCCACCACATACAACTGGGATTGACCCTTGATCTTGAACACCGTGCCGAGAGGGTAGAACGACCAGTCCGCCGCTGCCGAACGAACCCTGTTATTGTATTTCAGCGTGGTGCCAATGGCGTTCGATGAGCCGTATTGCAGGTGATCGGACTCCGAGCAGGTGTAAGCGGTGGTGCGCACCACGCGGTTGCGCTCGCCGAAGGTGTATACTGGCATGCTGTGGCGATCTTTCGGCTTCGATTGGGCCGCCGCGACCAAATGAGGGCAAGGAGCTGCCGTAACGATCGGCTGGACTTTGCCGAAACTCAAAACGCGCGATGACTTGGCATCGACGATTTTCAAACCGCTGGAGCAACTGCAAAGAGCGAAGGCCACCATGAGGGCAGAACCGGTGGAAAAGAGGAATTTTCGCATGCGTATCGGGTGTTGGGAAAAAAACGCGCTGATGTGACTGCACAAAAACGACCCCGAGCTACTAGCGGTCGGGTTTTCCTGCGGCAAGCATAAATTTCCCGAAATGGGCAAAAAATCCGCCGATTCCCCTGATCATGGCAGCCAAAATCCCTTATTGAGGCGACTTCAGTGCAATGCCTTTAAGGATTGGCCATGGCTTTTTCGTCCTAAAAGGACGACTCATGTCAGCCCACGGTGAAGCCGTGGGTAACTTCACCTCGTCAGATTTTTTGCGTCCCAACGGGACGCCTCATCAGGGAACGCGTCGACTCAGAGGATTCAACGACAATATCGATTGTCATATCGATTGATGAAACGGCAGCGTGTCGTTCCATGAAGCGTCCCGTTGGGACGCGAAGGTTTTTTGTGAATGCACCCACGGTTGCACCGTGGGCTTTGATGAATCGTCCCTTTGGGACGAAACGCGAATGCATTCATCATGATTCCGAATCCTGAAAGGCATTGGACTTCAGCGCCTCTTCCAGCGCGGAAATGACCTTTTTCGCCAAATGATCGCTGCCCGCCGCGTTGAAGTGCACGTCATCGGGCGCTACACCGTGCTGTGGGATGGTCGGCAGAATGTGGGCGTGCAGATCATTGATGATCACGCCGTGTTTTTTCATCACCGCCAGCGCGGCATCGGCATACTTCTGCTGTTGTTCGGGCGTGATTTGCACTGTTTGATGAAATCGTTTGCGCATGGTTTGCTCCGGCTCCTTGCACACCGGCGTGGTGGTGGCCCAGATCAGCTTGGCTCCGGTCTTTTTCATGCGTATCACCAGAAGGTCGAGACGTTTGGCGTATGCTTCGGGAGAACGGTCTTCCGCATGATACTCCCAGCCGTAGATGTCCCACAATCCCCAGTTGAAGTGGATGATGTCCCATGTCGTATCGCCGAGGTAGCTGTCGATCTTTTTCACCCCCGTGCCCGACCATTCGGCATTGCCCTCGTTTTTCACCACCACGGCCCGCCCAGCGAACGCCGCCTTGACCTGGCGCTGGTAGCCTGCGGAGATCGAATCGCCGATGAGCAAAATGTTCGGCAACTTCGCGGCAGGCGTCTCATCGGCCCGGAGCAGAGTGCCTCCGATAGCGAACAACAGCATTTTCAGCACAAGCAGACGAGTCATGGCATCACCTTGTGCAACGCGAGGGATTTGTCAATAACGGAGCGAATCGCGCGGCATCACGGGCGCTTCGGATACGTGGCCTGATCGAAGACCTTGCCGTCCGCGGTTTTTGCCTCACAGAAAAAGTCGTTCTCGCGCAGGGTGATCCGGAACAGGTGGTTGATGGCACCTTGGTGGGCGATCCACGGACGTTTGCCCACGTCCTTCGGCTCCGGTTTGCGCACCGCGACACCCCATGCCCCGTCGCCCAGATAGGGAATGCCCTGGGCATCATCGCGCCGACCTTCCTTGATCGGCCAGGTACGTTTGTAGCAATGGTGATCGTGCTCGAACACGGCATCCACGCCCAGCGACTCAAACAGCGGGCACCATTGTTTCTGAATGTCCACAGCATCTTCTTTGACTCCTGTGCCCCATGCGGGGCGGTGATAGGCAGCAAAGACAAACGGCACCTTGCGGCGCTGCGTCAGCGAATCACGCACAAATGCCACCTGTTCGGAAATGCGCTGGGTATGCCCGGAATCCAAAAGCACCAGACTCAAGTAGTTGCCGAAATCAAGATGGTAATAAGAAATGGACCGACCACTTTCACGTCTCATGCGGAAGAGGCTGTAAAATTGCGTCGACTTTTCCGGACCAGGCGTGTTTTTCTCCGGAAAAAATCCCGTACCCACGACCTCGTGATTGCCCATACCGATCACCATCGGAATCAGCCGGCCATCGGGAGCCTTGGCATTCGCAAACCACGAGTCGATCCAATCATACCAGCGCTGCGCGACCTCGTCATTGGCATAGGCGAGATCGCCGATCAACGCGGCAAACAAAGGATCCTCGGAGCCAGCGCGGCGGTTCATTGCGTCTAACAGATTGCGGGCGTGATACATATCTCCGCCGATGACAAAGTGCATGGGGCGGAAGGTTTCCGGAGCCGTGAGCATGATGTGCGGGCCGTTCAGGCTTTGATCGGAATCGTTGCGGATCACGAATTCATAACGCGTGTCCGCTTTCAGCCCGGAAAGCGAGACCGCATGCACCGTGCTGGTGCTCATGGCGAAGGGATGCGACTGCGCGCGACTCCATTGCCAGGTGCTTTGACCGACGATGCGATGCCCGACGGAATACTCTTTTCCTTGCGAGACGGATGTTGCGGATTTGGTTCCAAGCTCAGGGCATTCGCTCTTCCATGTTCCCGTCGCGGCTTTTCCTGCAAGGTATTGCCACTCGTCCTGGCGTTTGATCAAGGTCTGCGATTCCTTGCCTTGTCGCGTCAGGCTCATGTCAAACGACAAGTCACTGCTGCCGGGTTTGTCATTGACCACTTGCACGGAGACCACACTGCCAGCCTTGAGCAAGTCCGCGGCTTTGCCGAGGGGGAAACGCTCCCATTGTTCGGCTTCGTGCGCTCCTGTGGACTTGATTTTCGCATCTTGGCCGGAAGCATTTTTGCGCAACACTTCCTTACCATCAATGAACAAGACGAAGCCGTCATCGTAAAGAACCTCGGCGACCAGGGTATCGTCGGGATCACCGCTCGTGACCGGGATTTTTTTTCGCAAGGCGATGCTGGTGTAGCGGTCCTTCATATCGGACAGCACGGTTTTGTCATCGTTGTCGCCGTAGCCGAATCCCGCCTTGCCGATGGTCCATGCCGCTGCGGCCACAGCGGACTCGCCACGATCGACCCAACGGATTTCCGCCTCATGGCAGGGATCGTGATACCATTGCACGAATGGCCCGTGATCCACGGCGCGCGCCGAGGCAGCGAAAAGCAGAAAAAGAGAAAAACGAATCATGCGCCAGACTCACGCAGGAGCGCAGAAACTCAAGCAGAAAATCACGGCCTGCTTCGGCCACGCTTGATGGTTTGACTGAGCATGTCTTGCAATTCTCTGGCCAAATCAATGCGTCGTGAAAATTGATTGTTCGTTTCAAGCGGATCAGTCGTGAGATCATACAGTTGCGCGGGAGCCGATGGGTCCGATTCAGGCAGAGCGAAACGTTTCAGCTCGCCTTGATCATAACGGTTGCCGCCAGAGCCGCGATGGTTGATCAATTTCCAATTCCCGCGCCGCAAGGAAAGCGTTTCGCCTCCCCGAAACGCTTGTGTGACCAGATAGGGACGCGCCGCTTCAGTAGATTTTCCTTCCAGTGTCGGCAGGAGACTGAAGCTGTCCTCGGCGGCTTCGTGCGGCAGGGAGAAATTCACAACATCGGCGAGCGTGGCCATCACATCGGTGAGGCTGGCCAGGTGATCACAGGTCGTTCCCGCCTTGATGCGCGATGGCCAGCGCACAATGAGAGGGACACGATGTCCACCTTCCCACGCATCGCGCTTCACCCCACGCCACGGCTTGGCTCCGTCGTGCCCGTAATCCGCGCGCATGTGCACCGCCGCCGCAACTTCCGGACCATTGTCACTGCTGAGCAATACCAAGGTGTTATCGGCGATTCCTTGTTTTTCCAATTCATCCATCAACGCGCCCACGGTGGCATCAAACTGCGCGATGAAATCCCCGTGCGGACCGGCCTGGGTTTTGCCGCGGAAATCCTTGCTCGGAAACGATGGCAAGTGCACGGCCTGCGTGGCATGATAAAGGAAAAACGGTTTTTTCGGTGCCGTCCGCACATGCTCGCGGATGAAATGCAGGCTTTGCTGCAAAAAGCGTTGGTCCACTTCCTGCATGTCGAAATCCGCTGCAATCCATCCGGGACGACAATCCTCGGTGTAAGGATTTTTCGGCAGAGGATCGCGCTGCAATGGCCCTGTGGGCGGCACAGGAATGCGATCGCCATCGATATAAGCATAAAGCCAATCAGTGGTCGGGCAACAAGCCGTGCCAAAAAACTTCTGGAAGCCATGGTCCAGAGGTCCGCCTTCGATGCGACGCGCGGGATCGATCAACTTCACACCGTCCACCCCCGGGTTGGTGATGGCATTTCCTTGCGCATCGCGGAAGGTCCACCCGATGTGCCATTTTCCCACAGCCACGGTGGCGTAGCCTTTTTGCAAAAGCATCTCCGGCATGGTCAGGCGCTCCGCCGCGATCAATGATGGCCCGCCTACTCCTGTAAACACCGAGCCACCACGCGGAATGCGAAACGGCATTTGTCCGGTCATCAGTCCGTAACGAGTGGGCGTGCACACCGTCGAAGGACTATGCGCATCCGTCCAGCGCATGCCCTGGGCGGCGAGGCGATCCACATGCGGCGTGGTGACCTTCGACTCTGCATTGTAACAGCGCACATCGCCGTATCCGAGGTCATCGGCGAGAATCAATACGATGTTTGGCAAATCGGCAGCCCAACTCACAATTGGCATCAGGATTGATGTCAGAACTAACGCGGCGAGATACGAAAGTGAGGGAGAATGGCGTAAGTTCATGATCCGGATCAAGTTGGCAGGAATGCTACAAAATCAACATGCAGTCGCCGTAGCTGTAGAATCGGTATTCCTGCTCCACGGCCTGGCGGTAGGCTTCGAGGATGAGCTCGCGGGACGCCATGGCGCTGACAAGCATGAGCAGGGTGCTTTGCGGCAAATGGAAATTCGTGAGCAGGGCATCAACCGCGCGGAATTGATAGGGCGGGTAGAGGAAAATATCGGTGCTGCCACTTTGCGTTCCTGCGGCGATGCGTTGACCGGGTGCAGCTGTTTTTGCGAGGTGCTCCAGCACGCGCGTGACGGTGGTGCCGATCGCCACCACACGCCCCGCGGCATTGATGGCAGCAGAGGTATCGGCGTTGACGTGGTAGTTTTCCGAGTGCATGTCGTGCTCCTCAGGGCGATCGGCTTTCACGGGACGGAAGGTGCCCACCCCGACGTGCAGGGTAAGGAAGGTATGCGGGAGCGTCTCTAACAGTTCTGGGGTAAAATGTAGCCCGGCAGTGGGCGCGGCGATGGCGCCCTCGTTCTTGGCGTAAACCGTCTGATAGCGATCGCGGTCTTCGTCCTCGTCCTCACGGTTCATGTAGTGCGGCAATGCGAGATGTCCGTGTTCATACAGATTCAGCTCGCGATCCCATTCGATCAGGCGATCGCCATTATCGTAAACTTCCACCACAGTGCCGATGGCATCGGCGACCTGCACGGTGGCGCCGACGCGCATTTTTTTGCCGGGCTTCACCAAACAGCGCCACAATGTGGGACTGCTGCGGTCGAGGCATAGCAGCTCGGTCTTGCCATCGTTCGAATACAAGCGCGCGGGGATGACCTTGGTGTCGTTGAGAATGATCAGGTCATCGGGACGGATGTATTCGGGGAAATTCCGGAACATGCGGTGCTCGATCACGCCCGTATCGCGATGCACCACCATCATGCGCGATGCGGCGCGGTCGGCCAATGGGCGGGAAGCAATGCGTTCCTCGGGCAGGTGGTAGTCGAAATCAACTGTGCGCAAACTCATGGGCGTAACAAAGAAGAGAGTTGTGCGCTTGGCAAATCAATTTCTGGACTTTGTCAATTCCGTGATTGCGCCCGCCTACCGGTTGTTTTAGAAGTCGCCTCATGACTGAATCCGACGTCCGTTCCCGCTATCTGCGCATTTCGCTGATGATGTTCCTGCAGTTTTTCACCTGGGGGGCTTGGTTCACGACTTTGTTCATGGTGCTGGGGAAACATGATTTGGCGTCCATTATAGGAAAATCCTACGGTACGGCTCCGATCGCCGCGATCATCGCGCCTTTGTTCCTCGGGCTGATCGCCGACCGTTTTTTTTCATCCGAGCGACTCATGGGTGTGATGTTCCTGATCGGCGGAGTGCTCATGCAGTTGGTGCCGGGTGCGATCGCTTCGGGCAACGCTTCGCTTGTCGTCACCTTGTTCACCGGTCACATGCTCTGCTATATGCCCACACTCGGGCTGGGCAATACCATCGCGTTCTCGCACTTGCCGCGTGACATTTTCCCCAAGACCCGCGTGTGGGGGACGATTGGCTGGATCGCAGCGGGACTGGTCGCGGGATTCCTCGGTTGGTCGGATAGCCTGAACCTCTTCCGCATGGCCGGCATCTCGGCGCTGCTGTTAGGTTTGTTTTGCTTCATGCTTCCGCACACTCCTCCACCATCGCGCGGCAAGTCGGTGGACCTGCGTGCGCTGTTCATGGTGGACGCCTTCCGCCTGCTCGCCAAGCCGGCGTTTTTCGTGTTTATCCTTTGTTCGATGTTGATCTGCATCCCGCTGGCCTACTATTTTTCTAGTACTTCTGGATTTCTTGCGAACATGGGTTTCCAGCAACCGGCCTCGGCGATGGCGATCGGCCAGATGTCGGAGATCATTTTCATGCTGCTTGTGCCGTTCTTTTTCCGTAAGCTGGGAGTGAAATGGATGATCGTGGTGGCGATGCTGTGCTGGGTGTTGCGCTATGCATTGTTTGCTTACGGTGCGCCGCAGCAGTCGGTTGCGATGCTATTTGCGGCGATCGCCTTGCACGGGATTTGTTATGATTTCTTTTTTGTCACGGGCTTCATGTATGCCGACCGCACCGCGCCCGAGGCAATCCGCGGACAAACGCAAAGCATGCTGGTGTTTTTCACGCAGGGCGTGGGCATGTATCTGGGCTATGATCTGGCGGCGAAAAAATTTGCCGTGGTGCAGCCGGCATCGGATGCACTGGGTGCTGCGATCGCTGCGGAAAATCCCGTGGAAAAACTCACTTACGCGCAGCAGTTGGGTCGCATGTTTGCTGCGGAAATGCCACATGTAGATTACGCCATCTGGACAAAAGCCGCGGGGTTGTGGCAATCCTATTGGCTCTTTCCCGCGGCGCTTGCAGGGGCGATCGCGCTGTTATTCATCGTCGCATTCTGGGATCGTTCCCAATCGGAGGGGTGAGGAGGTGAGGGGAATTTTCCCTGTGCTTTCGAATCGACGTGAGTTCAGCGAAACGATAGGGTGCCCGCTATGGAACTCATGGATCAGTTGGGAGTGGCCTTTGGCTTGGCGACGCTGGCAGGCTTGAATTTGTATCTCACCGTCGCCCTGGTCGGTGCTGCGATTCGTTTCCAGTGGATCTCGTTGTCAGGAGCCTACGAGCATCTCGCGGTGTTGGGCAATCCATGGATTCTCGGCGTGGCCGGCACCTTGTTCGCCATTGAATTTGTTGCCGACAAGGTGCCTTGGGTCGATAGCACCTGGGATGCGGTGCACACGCTCATTCGTCCAGCAGGTGCGATTTTGTTGGCGTTGACCGCGATGGGAGATCTCCATCCTGTGATGACAGTGATCGCCGCTCTGTGTGCGGGGACAGCGGCACTTGCTACCCATGGCACGAAGGCGAGTGCAAGATTGGTGATGAATGCCTCGCCCGAGCCGATATCAAACACAGTGGCCAGCCTCGCGGAGGACGGACTGGTGGTGGGCGGCATCGCTCTGATTTCCGCCGCTCCGCTCGTCGCCCTCGTTGTGTTCGTGGTTCTGGTGATATTATGCCTGATGCTGACGCGCTGGTTGTGGAAAAAAGTTTCCAGTCTGCGAGGGAAACGTCGTGGCATGGCAGGAGGTGGGGCATGAGTGGCAGGATCGCAGCGATGGAGCTGGGCGGCACGAAAACCGTCGTCGCAGTGGCTGACACCGATGGTCGTCTCTGTGAGGAATACCGCTTCCCCTCCACCACGCCAGAGGAAACCATGAACATTGCCGTATCGTGGTGGCGCGCACACGGGGAGGTGGCGCGACTGGGCATAGCCAGTTTCGGTCCTATACGGGTGGATCCCCAGGCGGCGGACTTTGGTACTTTTTTGTGCACGCCAAAAGAATCCTGGCAGGGCTTTTCCTTTGCATCGTATTTTCAAAAGCATCTTCCTGGCATACCCTGGTTCCTTGATACGGATGTGCAGGCTGCTTTGTTGGCGGAAATGACGTATGGTGCTGCGCGCGGTTTGAGCGATGTGTTGTATCTTACGGTAGGCACGGGAATCGGCGCCGGTCTTGCCTGTGGCGGGCGTCTGGTCCACGGCACTCTGCATCCGGAAATGGGGCATTTGCTGGTGCGTCGTCACGCCGATGATTCCTTCGCGGGCGTGTGTCCGTTTCATCGCGATTGTTGGGAAGGTCTGGCCAGTGGTCCGGCGATGGCGCAGCGCTGGGGAGCGGCGGCGCACACGCTGCCCGTGGATCATCCCGCTTGGGATATGGAGGCGTTTTATCTGGCGCAGGGTTTGTATGCGGCTTGCGCCATGGTGTCGCCGCAGCGCTTGATCCTAGGAGGCGGAGTTTCCCAAGCCGAAGGATTGTTGGAAAAGGTGTCGGTGTGGATGGATCGTTTCAGCCAGGGCTATTTCGAATCCCTCGGCGCACGCGTGGTGGCTCCCGCTCTCGGACAGCAGGCCGGAATCGTCGGCGCCATCCAACTGGCTCTGCGCGGAGAAACGAAGATGCCTCCGTGACACGAAATCCTGATCGCAAATGTCACGCGGCTTTTTGCTCGCGTCTTTGCCTGAAATGCCTGTTGTCAATGCTCACATCATTTGTCAAATTGCGGCATGGACGAAGCAGCGGCAATTGGCATCATCGGCGGAAGCGGGTTGTATGAGATCGATGGTTTTGAAAAAACCGACGAGCTCGTCATCGAAACACCGTTCGGTTCACCCAGTGATGCGTTGATCGGCGGCACGATGTCTGGAAGGCAAATCTGGTTTCTGCCTCGGCACGGACGCGGGCATCGATTGTTGCCCACGGAAATCAATCATCGCGCCAACATCTGGGCCCTGCGTAGTCTGGATGTGCGCTGGCTGATTTGTGTCACAGCGGTCGGCAGTTTGAAAGAAGAATACCACCCGCGGCATGTGGTGCTACCTGATCAATATTATGACCGCACCAGCCGCCGGGAGCATCATACATTTTTCGGCCAGGGGATTGTCGGTCACGTCAGTTTTGCCGATCCCGTCAGTGCCGGCTTGCGGAGCCTGTTGCGCGACGCCGCCGTAGCGCAATGCCTGCAGGTCCATGATGGAGGAACCTATGTCAACATGGATGGGCCGGCTTTTTCCACCAGGGCTGAGAGTGAGACCAACCGCAAGCTTGGTTTCGACGTCATCGGCATGACGAATCTGCCGGAGGCCAAACTCGCCCGCGAAGCCGAGATCGCCCTTGCCACCCTCGCCATGATTACGGATTACGACTGCTGGAAAATCGAGGAGAGCGCCGTCACCGCCGAGGCTGTCATGGGCCATCTGCATGCCAATGTAGCCGCTGCCAAGGCCGTGATCCGCCGTGTCATCCCGCACATTCCCACCTTGCCCGATTGGCCGGAACATCATTCGCTGGATGGAGCCATCATGACCCCGCGCGAACTTTGGCCGCAGCAGCAAGTCGCGGCGCTCGGAAAAATCCTGCAGCGATTCGCTTGATTCCGTGACGAACCGACGTAGTCTCTTGGCATGCGTCAACCATTGCTCATCACCTGCGTTGCGACTTTTGCGTTGATGGTAGTCACCGTCATCGCGCAAGACCCCGGCAAAAAAGAACCGATGAAAACACAAGACTCTGCTCCCGCACAACCGGAGGCCAAGGTGGAAAAAACCGAAGCCGAATGGAAAGCCCAGCTTACTCCCGAACAATACCGTGTCCTGCGTCAGGCTGGCACCGAACCAGCCCACGGCGAGGTTTACAAACAATTCAAACAGCAAGGCGGCGGCACCTACTATTGTGCAGGTTGCGGCGCGGAACTTTTTTCCTCCAAACACAAATTCGATTCCCATTGCGGTTGGCCATCGTTTTACGATGCGAGCAACAACAAGAACGTGATTCTGAAGGACGACCTTTCGTATGGCATGATTCGTACCGAAGTTCTGTGTGCCAAGTGCAATGGACACCTCGGCCACCTATTCAAGGGAGAGGGTTTCGATACTCCGAAGGACCAACGCTACTGCATCAACGGTGTGACGCTTCTCTTCGTGCCCGAAGGCGGAAAAACACCCGAGGTCAAGACTCCCACAGAACCCGAGAAAAAATAATACTCTTGGATGTGATGCGCTTTCCTGAAATCGGGGAAATCCATTGCAAAATCGTCGCCATCCCCATTTACTTCGCGCCCCACACTTTTTCATCATGACTCCAGACTTCATTCGCGATGCGCTTCGCACGGTTCGCTATCCGGGATTTTCCCGTGACATTGTCTCCTTCGGACTGGTGAAGGACATCCACATCGAGGGATCCACCTTGCGCGTTCGTTTGGAAATCCAAACGCGGGATGCCGAAGTGCCTCAGCAGATTTTCAAACACTGTCACGAGGTATTGGATCAATTGCCCGATTTCACCAACGTGAAAGTGGAGATCGGCGTGAAAGACCCCTCGGCTCAGGCCGCGCCCGCCCAGGCCGGTGCTTCCTCCATTCCCGGTGTGAAAAAAATCATTGCCGTCGCCTCAGGAAAAGGTGGCGTGGGCAAGTCCACCGTCGCGTCGAACCTGGCGATTGCCCTCGCGGCGACAGGCGCCAAGGTAGGGCTCTGCGATTGCGATCTCTATGGCCCTTCGATCGCCATGATGTTCGGCTGCGATGAAAAACCGATGGCGAATGAAAAGGACGAGATCATCCCCATCGAGACGCAAGGCCTGAAAATCATGTCGATGGGTCTGTTGCTGGAAGAACGTTCTCCCGTGATCGTCCGCGGTCCGCTTGCCACACGCTATACTCAACAGTTTCTGCGCCAAGTGGAGTGGGGTGAATTGGACTATCTGATTCTGGACCTCCCTCCGGGCACCGGTGATATTCAACTGACGATTGTGCAGACCGTCGCTCTGCATGGTGCGGTGATTGTGACAACTCCGCAGGAAGTGGCTCTTATCGATGCGCGCAAGGCGGTCAGCATGTTTGCCAAGGTCAACGTGCCGATTCTCGGCTTGATCGAAAACATGTCGTGGTTTGAGTGTGATGCAGGCAAACGTTATTATCTCTTTGGGGAAAACGGCGGCCAGCGCGAAGCAGAAAAACTCCGCGTTCCCTTGCTGGCGCAGATCCCTCTGCAAGTGCCGATTTCCCAAGGTGGCGATGCCGGAAAACCCGTGGCATTGCTCGATCCGCAACACAGTCCGGCATCGGCCGCCTTTCATCAGGCAGCGCGATTGCTCTTGTCTTGACCGACCATGACCATCACGCGCTTCGCACCAAGCCCCACCGGATATCTCCATCTGGGACACGCTCTGGCCGCGTGGGTGGCTTACAGTTGTGCGCGGCAAAATGATGGCGCGATGCTGCTGCGCTTTGAAGACATCGATACCACCCGCATACGACCGGAATATTACTCCGCCATCGAAGAGGATCTGCGTTGGCTTGGTATGGAATGGCATGGAATCCCATGGCGTCAGACCGATCGCACTGCAGCCTATCAATCAGCGTTGGAAGAGCTCTGCGCGATGGATGTGGTGTATCCGTGTTTCTGCACGCGGAAGGAAATCGCGCAGATGACACAAGCACCGCAACAGGGTGATGGAGGGGATGCCATGATCTATCCCGGCACGTGCCGTGGACGATCGCACGATGATCGCAAGGCGCGCATGCAGCGTGGTGAACGTTGGGCCTGGCGATTGGACGCCGAAAAAGCCGGACAACTCAGCGGAAGCATCACTTGGCAGGATTATCGCTTCGGAGAACAGGTTCTCCATCCAACCATACTCGGTGACGTGGTCATCGCGCGCAGAGACATCGGCGTATCCTATCACCTCGCAGTGGTGGTCGATGATGCGGCACAGCATGTCAACTGGGTCACACGCGGTGAAGACCTTTTGAGTTCAACGCATGTGCACATCATGCTGCAACGTTTATTGCAACTACCGCAGCCGCAATACTGGCATCATCCGCTGGTTTGTGATGAAGAGGGCCAACGACTTGCAAAACGTCATGACTCACTATCGCTGCGCAGTATGCGTGAATCCGGAATGACTGCCCATGAGGTGCTGTGCCGTATTCGCGCGTATCTCTGATCGCGCGCCGAATACGAAAAAAGCGGGAGTGCGTAACGGCAGCGAACTGCCCGCATCTCCCGCTTGTGGCGGATCGCAGTCTCATTCCAGCGCTGCATTGAACAGCGCGGGAAACGAGGTGCTGCGATACAATGGAATTATTTGCCAGCTTTTTTGGCAGGAGCTTTTTTGGCAGGAGCCTTTTTCGCAGGAGCTGCTTTTTTGGCTGGTGCTGCTTTTTTAGCTGGTGCTGCTTTTTTGGCAGGAGCTGCTTTTTTGGCAGGAGCTGCTTTTTTAGCAGGAGCTGCTTTTTTAGCAGGAGCTGCTTTTTTAGCTGGTGCTGCTTTTTTAGCAGGAGCTGCTTTTTTGGCTGGTGCTTTCTTTGCGGCTTTTTTTGCGGCCATATGTGTAGTGTGTTGTTGTTTATGTTGTTGGTTTTTCCGACTGGAAACATAGGTCCAGAGGAAAGCTTGCGTGGCCGGGAGACCGTTCGGTCAATTCTCCGGCAGAAAAAAATCTTGTGATGAGAGGGCAGGAACGATCCGCCGCGGGACCTGAAAACGAGACGTCGTTTTCTCTAACAGAATGATTCTGTGGTTTGAGAATTTTGTGGCGGGCAACCATATGCATCATCCAATTGCGACAGCAATGATGCACAGTTAGACAAAATTTTCATTCACGTCAACATCAAAGTACTAGAATTCTAGGAATTCATAAAAAATCATGCGAGTCTTCTATCTCCTGAGGTCGTCATCACGGATAGAAGATCTTCATCGCATCGCGCAACTCACTGACTTCTCGTGCCGCACGATAAATTGCGTTAGATTCCGGATGGCTTTTTTGATGGAAGTGATAAGCCCCGATGGCTTCGAAACACGCGTTCAGAGAGCCTATCATCGGCAGGCTCTGCCCATCCTTCACGCTCACATTTTCAACAAGTCCGAGAGGTGTGAACCATCCTTGTTGTTCCATACCGTGCAGCACGTCTCGCAGTTGCGAGGACTCATCATCGACAGCCGCCGCCATGAGCATATAGTGTGGATGCAATACCGTTTGATCTTTCAAATCCACGCCGCCGACACTGTATCCCATGCCATGACGCTGCTCGCCTGCGGAGAGACCGAAAATTCCCGAGCAGGTGACGGCAGCATCAGGATGATTCCGAATCAGATAGGTTTTCTGATCACGCAAGAGTTTGGTGCGAACACCGTGCCAGTTTGCTCCCGTTAACGCATCAACTCTCCGCGAATCAAAGTCGGGAAACAGCAGGGATTGAATTTCTGCAATGAATCCGGTTCCCTGATGCGGCCACGCATGAGATGACATACCGGCTTTAGCCTTCGGGTCGCTCAAACGCAGCATCAGCAACACCAGCGCGGTTTCCCCACCCCAATCCTTCCATTGATACGGTATGATGGTTTTCCCATCTTCCATCACACCGTGTGAAACGTAGCCGTTTGCATTGATCAACTCTCCCAAGCGGACACGCTTTGCATCGACAAGTGCCTGACGCAGAAATTGTTCGTCGTTCAGCATCTTTGCCGCGATGATATGGCTCAGGTCATACAAACTCGTGTCAATGGTGGAATACTCCGTGCCAGGGTGGATTTCAAATTCTCCCCTGCGATTGCGACAGATGAAGTGGGGCAACAGTCCGTAAGGACCGCGCAACGGCGAAATCGCGGCATGTGATTTCCTCAACACACGAGAAGCGAATTCTTTGCTCACCATGCCTTCCGTCGCAGCTGCAGCTGTTGCGAGACAAAACAAACCCGTCGATGCGACGGAATCAAATGAACCATCATCAATGTGCGCGCGATCCCTCACGGTGCCCGTGCGCTCAGACCAGCAAGTCAATGCCTTGGCGTAGGATGCAAGGAACCACCACTGGTCATCCTCAACATCGGGGGTTTGCAATCGAAAATCAATGCGATCAAGGTCGATATCGGAATTGGGCTCCGCAATCCATGTCAAAAATTTGACCGATGAGAGTAGTTCGGTGGGAAGATCATAAATGATTTCCGCAAAATCATCCTGACGGATGGATCGGCTTTGCGACCAGAGGACGCGATTGTTTTCATCCGTTAGATCGATTTTCCATTTGCCTCTGCCGCGGATCATGGCACGTAGACCGTTGATTTTGGGTTGGAATCTTGATTGAATCTCCGTCGGATAGAAAGAGGAGAAATTCAGCCTCTCGTCCTTCATGCGGGCGAGACGTGAGAGTGAATGCCACATTCCGGCCCAGTCGTCGGCTCCGCTTCCCAGCGATACACCGATCTGCCCACTTTGCCAGCCAATCAGATTTTCCGCCGGCCCCACGAAACCGAAGTCGGTTCCCATATTGGTATAAGAAAGAAAGGGATTGACCTTGTGCCGGTCTTGACGGCCGTTGTGCGCCGGCTCCACGATGGTGTCATAGCTATGAAGCGTCTGCCACACGGTTCGTATTTCAGCCTGCACAGTGAGGACAAAAACCAATGTTGAAGCAAGCGTGCGCAACGGAAAGAAACGAGATGTTTGCGATAGAGTCATCATCTGTTGATCAGTGCATCAGGAAAAAAAACAGCGCGGCCACCAGCATGATCATGTCGGCCATGACGCGAAGCAAATCGCTGGAAAAGCGGTGGCGCATGCGGTTCACCACATACATCAACGCCGCGGCGATCAGAATGCTGATGTAAAAAGGATGGTATTGTTCTTTGTGAACCGTACGCATCATCAATACCGAAAAAATCGCGAGCAATGTCAGCGGCATGGTCAGCGCCCACTCATCTCCCTCGTCATCCAGTTCGTCGCTACCTTTCACCCACATGTCAACGGCAGTAATGTTGATGACGCACATCAAACCAAACACCAGCATTTCGGGGGCGAGCAGTTTGAACCAATTCACGGGTTGTGGTAAACCGAGCAAGCCGATCAAACCGGCACCCACGCCCCATGCGAAAGCATACCCTGCGAGCAGGTTTTTTGTGTAGGAAACTCGGCGAGTCGATGAGGAAAAAAACGCGAGCACAAAAAATCCCGCAGTCGCACCCAACGGCATTATGGCTGTTTGAACAATGCTCCATTGCAATACGTTGAGGGAAATCAACAAGGTCGCAATGACAGCGATGATGATGGCAAAGGTAAATTGTTTTTCATACTGTTGATGCACCATGTGCCGCAGTGGAAAACTACTGGTCTGACAAATCTTGCAATCGAGCAAGCGATCGGAGGCATAGACGATCCAGACCACCAGAGCCAATACCACAGGCAGCAGAGGCTCAACATAATTGACATCCCAAATCCAAGAAAAAACGTAGAGCCACACAACCGCGATGATGGGTGCGTCGAGGCTGAATACGTTCGCATACATCCACCAAGGAATGTGGGGCTTCATCCGGGGGTTCGCTGCCAGTGCGCTCAACAGCGATACATTCCTTGACATTCGTCCCCCGCGCAAGTGCGATCTTCAAGGAAATCGGTATTTCCCCCCAATGGCGCAACGATGATCGTCCACAACTGAGCCGAGCACTGCTTCCTGCTTGACGTCGTGGGAAACGATGATATCTTGATGGTGTGAAAAAGATGTTGCTGTATTTGATGGTCATTGCGCTATGGAGCGTGATGACATCGCTGGCAATAACTCCCGTGTTGTTCATTTCCCAAGATACGAATTGCTGTTGTGACTCCGATGAGGAATCCCCTTCTTCCTGTCCCTGTGAATCAAAACAAGATTGCTGTTGTGCTTGCACGATCGTTTATCGCGCTCCCTGCTTGATCATGGAAAACACCCGCTTGATTTTCCCTACCCTGGGCGTGCGGATGGCATATGTGGATGACAAACGCCACGCCCTTACCCGACACGAGGCTCCTTCGTTGCCACCACCAGAGAACGGAAACGCTTGATCACGTCGGTTCGGATTTTTTCCGAAGTTATCCATTCTTTTCATGCTTGATATCAGATTTTTTATGAAAACTGCTTTTCTTTCCATTCTCTGCAGCTGCTTTGCTTGCGCATCATCGGTCGTGCCAGCCACGGCCACCAATGACGCTTGCAAATGCGGCAAATGCGAGTGTGTAAAATGCGAATGCGGCAAGTGCAAATCCTGCAAATGCGACGAATGCAAATGCGAGGAGTGCAAATGCGGCAAGTGATCCGTCATTTTCCTGACACTTGAGTCTCACCCGCGTCGATCGATTCGACGCGGGTTTTTTGTTCGTCCCAATTCCTGCTGGGGAGATCAGACCCACAATTGTTGATCTGGCGCAGCAAAAAACGCGAGCACTTCGCGTGAAAATCGCTCCGGTTGTTCCCAGGGCAAACGGTGTCCAGAATCGGGAATCACCTGAGAACTTGCTCGAGGAACCATCTGACATGCGCGTCTCGCGAGAGAGGTGAATTTCCCATCTCTCGCACCTGTCAGCCACAAGACTGGAACCTGAATCTCCTTAAGTCGAGGCCAGAGATTTTCCTGCGCACCCAGAGACCAGGAGATGAAACTGCGGGAAATTTCTTTGCATCGCAAATGCAGCGGACGACGGTCCAACCCTTGCTGCACACAATCCGATGCCATCTGCAAAATCGGCTGTGCTTGCCAAAGCTCGAGAAACTCGCTCCACGCTTCACGATGACAGCAGATCGACCACTCCGCATCTCTCCGGCGTCTCTCGGTTTTCTCCTCTTCGTTTTCCAGTCCGGGGTGCGCTGCGATGATGACAGCTCGATGCCAAGGCGCATCCTGCGACAACAAGGCGTGCAGTGCGATTCTACCCCCCATGGAGTAAGCGACGAGCAGGTTTTTTCCCGGATGAGCTGACACCTCGGCGTTGAGCGCCCGAGCGGTATCGCTCAAAGAACGTGGACAACAATCGAGAAAACGCCAGAGATCGACAGCTCGAAAATCGTAACCCGCCTTCTCCCATGAATTGCGAAACAAATTCCAGTCTGCGGCCGCGCCCACCGCGCCATGCAAACACCAAATGGTTGGTCGGTCGTCTGTCATCAATCCATTTGTTCCCAGGCCTTCCAAAAATCGGTGGTTTGTTGAGCGTCGGGCTGCACTTCGAGCACGACCGTCCGATTGCCCGGCTCGAAAGCATCGAGATCAGCCGGTGAGGCGGCACGCACATATGACATGTCCCATTGCGCGGCCCAACGGGAAAATTCCAGCGCATGAGGATTGATCATCAACTCACGCGCGCCTGCCTGCATGTGCCGGAGGCGGGGCAGTCGTTCAAAAATCCGCCCACCGCCGTTGTTGAGGATCACGATCACACGACCTTTTTGCTCGCATTGATCTAACAAAAAAGGTGCGGCGAGATCGTAGAGTGCGGTGAGGTCGCCGATCATGCACCAGGAATTTTCCTCATCCGCCGTGGCTCCCCACCACGTGCTCAGTTGACCATCGATGCCATTGGCTCCGCGATTGGCCATCACACGGTTGACGGGGCGCTGCCACTGTGCAAATCCATTCCATTCACGGATGGGTAAACTGTTCCCTAGGAACATCGAATTTGCCAGGGTGGCATAGTGCGATAATGTGCGTATCCAGCCTGGCTCACTTTCCGGATAGGCTTCCAGCAACTCCTCGATCTGGGCGGCACGACGAGCCGTGTGAGCAAAATAACCCAAAGAATCCCCCACGCGTTCCTGATGCCCGAGAGATTTCACCACCCGATGAACCGGCCCCTTGATCACATGGCTCGCGCGTGCCAATCCGGAAAATCCTGTCCGCGTGATTGACCAAACATCGATCTCTGGCGAAGACTCCAAATCTCGCCAAAAGCGGCCTATCGGCACGTCGCCAATACGCAAGATTTTCTTTGGTGGTGTTTGTTTGAGCAATCGATCCCCATCCGGCAAGCCAATGTGAGCGAGCGCCTCGCGTAGACCGCTTGTCGCATCCGCCAAAACGGGGATGCGCAAGGCATCCAGAAAATGCCATACTTCCTCTTGCTCTTCTTCTTCCAGACCGCCGACCAGAGCCACCAAACCACCGGAATTGTCCTCACGCAACCAGCGGGCCAGCGCCGCGACAGCCACAGGTTTTTGTGTTTGATTTTGTGGCGGAACATCGGAAGTAAAATCGCAAGTTGCCACCGCGAATTCTTCATCCAGCTCCACGTTGCACTGCCAAGGACCAAATCCCGACCATTGGTCCAGACTGCCGCATCCGGCGTAAACTCCGAATAAGTTTTCCTGTTCGATCGCCTGTGGTGCTCCCGTGCCACGATAGCTTGCCGGGCGATCAGCGGTGATGGCCACCAACGCGCGATGTTGATAGTGCGCCTCAATCATCGCGGGCAATAACTCCGCTGCCGCTGTTCCGCTGGTGGTCACAACGGCACACGGAGCCTGCAATGACTTGCATCGGCCAAGGGCAAAGAACCCCGCGCAACGTTCTTCAAAATGTCGCCATAGGGTTACTTTTTGCGCTTTTTCGGCTTGAGCCAACACCTCCACCAGTGCCGCATTCCGCGCACCGGCACAGACCACAAACTCCCTGATGCCCGATCGCAAGGCAGCGCAAATGGTTTGTTCAGCCAAGGCAAATGTGTCCACGTCCTTTCTTTATACCGGATTATTCATTCTGACAAGGTGGTACATCAAGAGAGCAGACCTGACATGTAGCGAAAAAGATTTACACCTATGGTTTTCATGATATTTTGCCGTTAGTTTCTAACAATAAATAAGCCGTCGTTCTGTCGGTGACTGCATTCACCTGTGAAAACCACTACCCAATTCAGTTCTAAGGACGGATTTACATTGATCATTACGGTCAGTCTTTTGGTTCTTTTGACCTTAGTAGCGATAGGCATGCTGAGTCTATCCAGTGTGACGCTACGCTCATCTTCCTCCCAGCAGTTGGCTCAGGAGGCGCGACAAAACGCGCGAATGGCATTGATACTCGCCATCGGCGAGTTGCAATCACATAGCGGACCAGATCAGCGAGTAACGGCAACAGCCTCTGTCCTGTCCGCCGGTAGCGCGCAACCACATCTCACCGGTATCTGGCAGGGTGACAAGTGGAACGGCACGGGTTCTCCTGACATCGTATCGAAAAAGAAAACGCAATTCTTGCGTTGGCTCGTTTCATCCCGTGATCGCGAAGCCACACGCAATATCAATTTTCACAGCAATCGTCTCACGCAAAACCTCGCACCATTGGTAAGCAATAGCGGTTCGGCCTTGCCCGCAGATCGTGTTGACGGAGAAATCATACCGATCGCGGATCGTGCGTCGATGCGTCAAGGATATGCTTGGGCTGCATTTGATGAATCGATCAAACTCCCGATCTCACTGCCAGTTCCGCAGGGTCAGGATTTGATGCGCGATGCCGAGCGCATGGCAGCAGCCCCGTTGCCCGGATACGCAGCCACCACGCGGCGCAATTGGTTGGTGATTGATCAACTGGATACGGGTCGGCAAAAACTCATCACCTCGCAGCAGTCTGCCTTGGCGGGCATCACCCAGGCAGATCGGAACTTTCACGATCTCAGCGCTGGCGGGGCCGGGGTAATCGCGGATGTAGCGAAAGGAGGATTGGCCATCGATCTCTCACGCTTGTTCAGCAATCCCAATGCTCTGCCCGCAGAATACCAGAACCGCTTTCTGTATTCCGGAACAAATACCCCGCTCGCGCCGCCGCCCGCCCGTTTCAATGGCGCCAATCCCTTCCCCAGTCCGGATCCCAGCTGGCGGCTGCTTCACTCCCACTACCGTCTCTACGATCGCCTCTCCGGCAACCTCACGCCTAGCATCACCGCCACCACCAATGCACGCCCCGCTGCCGGTACGGCTGGTGCTTCATTGCTCAGTCATCCTTTCTTCAACACGCAACAACTCGTCCCCGTAATCGCCAAAGCACAGTTTGTTTTCAGCCTGAGTTTCGGCTGGCATAGCTCTCTCAATACCTTTGCCAGAACCGGCAATGCCGCACTGCCCGACAACGATCCAAACAAAGATCACTACATCACCTGGCTGGTCGTGGATCCTGTCATCACCCTTTGGAATCCATACAATGTCAGCCTGCGCTTCGCATCTGGCCGTATCGATCTCTACCGCATACCACTTTCCTTCCGCCTCTACAAAAACGGCACCCTGATCAACCCCAATTACACCCACATGGCGAATTGCTTCGTTCAGGAAGATTTTGGTGGTCGCGCCAATACATTTTATCGACTCAACCTCCTGCCGCCACGCGGGCAAAATGAAATCATCCTTGCCCCGGGCGAACACGTCGTTCTCTCTGCCAGCAACCACGTGAAAAATTACAACCTTCAGTTCAGCACTCAGGGAGTTGACCTGCGACCTGGCTTCTTCCCACCTGCTGGAAATGCGAGCAATTCCTCCGTGGGCGGAATTTCCACGATGAACGTTTGCGTGTCTCCTACCGGAGCGAATACGGGACAAATCTATGGAAAAAGCGTACGCTCCATTCCCGTCAAACCCGGCGACCGCATCCAGGTAGAAGTGCAACAGGCACGCGCCTCCATCGATCAACCTGCAGAAACTGGGGGCAAGGAAATTTCCGGATACTTGAAATACTATATGGGCGCCCCTGGCAGCCCCACACGGGTTGGCGGCATTGAAATCGATTACGGCAATCAAGAATCCCAATTCCTCCCCCCATATCGTGTCAACGATCTTCCCACCTTCGTTGTGGATGCATCGATTCCACGCCTGGTCCAAGGCGATAACTACGTCGGTAACGCCCCTCCGCCCGTCGTTCGCTTTAAGGAACCTTTTCTCATCTCCACCTTCCAACTCAAAACCGAGCGAGATTCCAAATTCCCTTCCCGCTCTTGGATCCACAATTCCCCCGTCAATTTGTATGCATCCGGCGGTATCGATCAAACAGAGACATGGAATCGCCAGCAATACGAGCTCCAGTGGGAATCCATGACCGACTGGCCCCCATCGAGCCCCACCATCGAAATCAGCAGCAATCAAAATCGCGGTTACGGTGGTTCCGGCATTTATGCGCAGTCCGGCCTAGAATTTGCCACGCATTCATCCATACCGCTTGCCCCAGCCTATTCTCTCGGCCAGTTCCGCCATGCCCCTCTCAACGTCGGCGGTCAGTTACCGCTTGTCTCGCAAGTCGTCGGTAACTCCTTCGCTCCGCCCCTGATTCCGCCATCCAGCGTCCGTACAAACGCGGGAAATCGAACCTTGCTCGATCACTCGTACTTCGCCAACAACGCCCTCTTCGATCAATTCTTCCTCTCTTCCATTACTGAGCCCGGTGGTCCACTCGGACGCAAAACGGCGGTGCGTATCGCCATCACCGACTTCTTTGATCGCGCGGTTCCCCTGCCGCAGTCACGTCTGCGCCCCTATCGCAGAGGACGCACCACCGAACAGATTGTCGATGCACTCACCTCCAGCAACGCCCATCTGCAATCCGCCGCACATCTTTTGATAGAGTCACCGTTCAATGTGAATTCGACGCGCGTCGATGTATGGGAAGCTGTTCTGAACAGTACGTTTGGACAGAATCTGCCTCAAACGCAAAATGCCACGATCGTCAATAACCCATCATCAGGTCGTAACAAAACGCCGGTTACTCGTCACCTTCCCGCAGCTGGCAACTCACTTGATGATGCACAGGGTGCAGTCGCTCGTGATTTGGCAAAATGGAATGGTCACCGCCAACTCTCACAACAACAAATTCGCCGACTCGCGGAGGAGATTGTCGTAGAAGTCACAAAGCGAGGCCCATTTCAATCGCTGGCGGAATTTGTGAATCGACGTCCAGGAAACGATGACATGGCTCGCGCGGGCGCATTGCAAGCCGCGATTGATCGCTCCGGCATCAATCAAACGGCGCTCAATCCGGGATTCAACATAGAAAATGGCAATACCGCCGATGGTTCTCCCGGCGTGTTAACGCAGGCGGATCTGCTCACTCCCATGGCACCTATCCTGTCTGCCCGCGGAGATACATTTCGCATCCGTGCGTATGGCGAGTCGGGTCCTGTCAATGGTGCCAAAACCAGCGCCTGGTGTGAAGCTGTTGTCCAACGCATACCTGAATATCTGGACCCCGCAGATGCCCCGTGGCTCTCACCCACCAAGTCAGCAAACCTACGCTTTGGCCGACGATACGAGATGATCAGCTTCCGCTGGTTGACAGCGTCAGAAATCTAATCACGATGCGTCCATGAAATTTCTCCCGACATTCTTGCTTTATTTCCTGACAACTTTTCTCGGTATCGCCCAAGAGCAGACAAAGGTGGAAACACATTTTTATGCTTTCGACTACGTCCTCGGGAGAGACACGGTGATGGTGCCCACAGGGTCTGGAACATATGCGGAAACGCCCCTCTCGAAGGCCAACATTGTCGGACCGATCCATGCCGCGGTGACCGATGGTGTATTAGCACTTTACGACAAAAAGCCGGCTGCCGACGCTCTTGGCCATCGTGAGGTTCTTGCCAGCGCCGCTTATCCCGCCGGAGTTTCGAGTGCGCTCGTCGTGTTGTTTCCTGCAAGCAAGAATGATCCATTCCCCTACAGGGCGTTGGTGCTAAATCACAATGCACAGGATTTCCCGCTCGGAGTCTACCGGATGATCAACATCTCACCTCATCCCATACGGGGCGCAATAGGCAAAAGCATCATCGAGTCCAAGCCCGGAAGTGTGGCAAACCTGAAGCCCGAGGGCGAACCCGGCGCCATCGTCGCCATGAAATTTGAATATTATTCCGAGAATCGCTGGAATTTGCTCACGGAAACACGCTGCGCCATTCGCAACGACCGCCGATGGTTGACTTGCATTTACCTGGATCCTTCGACAGGACGCATGAATATTCGCAGCATTCCCGATCGCTCCAGCACCACTCCCGCTGCGCATGCATCACAGCCATAACACCTTTCATTTCCCGGCGCCCCGATCCAACCAATCGACAATTCCGTAGGCGCGGGTGTTGATGGTTTTCATCGAATGCAGCAAGGGCTGATAGGATTCGTAGCGGTTGCTGAGAATTCCTTTGTTCGAATCGGTGTTCGACGGATCCGCTTTGGCATCAGTTGGATCGTTGTCAATGTACTTGAACCAATGCCAGCCGACGCAATTTTTCGAAGCCAGCAGCCCCAGGGTGAAATTCTCATAAAATCGCCCGCGATCATTCTGGGTCTTCACCAACCACCCGGCACCGCTCGTGTTTTTCATTCCGGAATCCATGCCTTTGGCATACCATTCCGTAATGATGACGGGTTTTTTTGATTCATCCGCCCACATTCCCATGCGTTTGGCATCGGGGGTCCAAGCATGATAATAATTCACCGAAACCACATCCACATGCTTGCCCGCAGCCCGGAAAATCTCTGGAAGCCGCAACGCACTTCCATGAAAGCGGGATCCCAAGTATAAATGGTTTGGATCGTTTTTTTTGATGGCTAAACCAACGATCCGAAAATAACGTTCCACCATCAATTCCAAGAATGCCGATTGATCCGAAGACTTGATTTCCTTCCATGTGATTTTTTCACCCCGCCTCTCACGCAGCCACTTCCATGCCGCCTGATGGCCCGGATCACCCGCGGGCAAAGCGAGAAATTTTTTCAAGGCATCTTCTTTCAGGGGTAGCTCGTTATCGGAAAAATGCCCCAACAACCAAGGATCATCCCGGTCCTTCACCAACTGACGAGCGTGTTCATCACAGAATGTTTCAAATTCCGGATCAAAGACAAAAATGCAGTCGTTGGGATAACCCGTGTGCCCCGGTTTCTGATAGGTGCCACCGCGTTTTTTGCCGTAAGCGGACATGAAGTTCCAGATTTTGGTATAGACCAGCGGTTGTTTTACCGCACGCATTTGTTCGGTATCCGTCCAGGCGCCCAATCCATTGAAGCCATGATCGCGCAGCAAGGCCGTAGTACTCTCGGCCCAGCCTTCCGCAGTCTGATATTTCTGATGGAAGACCACGCGTGCACCGGAGGTATTGAGCCGCGTGACCGAGGTCACTCCACGATGCAAGAACAGGCAACCATCGGGGTCAACGAGCCACGATCGATCTTTGATCCTGGCGGTATGAAAAAATCCCGTAGCCTTTTCCCGACGGGATGCCATTCCACCGTATCGACTCAATCCCTGATCCTCGGGAATAACGTGACCTTTGCTCAATCCGGCAAGACTTTGCGTTTCCATCGTCACCCACTTGGCACCGGGTTTTGTCGCGACCTCAACTTGCAAAGAGTCATCTTGCGCGCATGCCAGGCTACCCATGCAGAACAATGACGTCATCAGTTTCCGTAAACCCGTGGGCTTGATTTTTTTTCGCATCTTCGTCATGAGCTTCTTTTGAAAATTACCCTAACAAAAATCACGATCTTTCACGGCGCGCGCAATCGTTTTTTGCAGTTGCCAGCGATCATGACATCGTTAGTGTGGGCGAATGATCGCTCTAGTCCGTCGATGGCAACAATGGCCTCTGTATTTGCGTACGCTCATCGGCATGCTAATTGGGGCTGCCATCGGTATGTGGCAGGGACCGCAGGCCGCTGCGCTGGCCAAGCCGGGAAGCATTCTGATGGGGTTGGTGCAGATGCTCGCGGCTCCGGTGGCATTTTTCGCCATCGTCCATGCTTTGGCAGGAGCCAGGATTGAAAAAGGAAAAACGCCGCAACTGATTCGTCTCCTTCTCACCAATACCATCGCGGCCATCGTGATCGGCATGACCGTGGCCAATACCATCCAACCCGGCAAACGCAATGCCTTGGAGTCGGAGCGTGCTGCGGTGCAACAGCAGGCAGTGATACTCAAGGATACAATTCAGACGGTGCAGACCAAGGCCAGCGAGGGACAACTCATCGACAGCATCTATCAGATTCTGGAACGTCTGCCCAAAAGCGTTCTCGGTCCTTTCACCGATGGCAATGTGCTCGGCGTGGTGGTGCTGGCCATTCTGTTAGGTCTAGCTCTGCGCAAGGTTTCCCCTGACATCCACGCTACCACCACAACGGTGAAAGTGTTCATGGATGCGTTCCTCATGATTCTTCACTGGGTGGTTCAGCTAGTGCCATGGATGGTGTTGGGTGTGGTGGCCGCAGAAGTAGGCAACAACGGCTTCCGTTCATTTGTCAATTTGCTTTGGCTGGTGGTTGCCGTGCTGGTGGCGCTGGCGTTGCAATTCCTCTATTACATGACCCGCGTCTCACTGCAGTCATGGGTCACACCCCGTTTGCTGATCCGCCACTGCCGTGACGCGCTGGTGATGGCGTTTTCTACTTCCAGTTCGACAGCCACGATGCCAATGACCTACGAATGCCTGCGTGGCAATCTCAAGCTGCGCAAGCAGTCGGCGAATCTCGGAGCGTTGGTGGGAGCGAACTTCAATAACGACGGCACCGCGCTTTACGAATCGATGGC
>JACCEE010643870.1_pt1 | contig 34512 bp, 31 predicted proteins | sample 7449931 | NCBI WGS metagenome assembly JACCEE01 (sample SAMN15323457, study PRJNA562643) | freshwater metagenome | isolation source: river surface water | place: USA:Blue River Watershed | collected 2017-08-19 | reverse complement strand
GTAAAGCTCTTTATTCCGGAAAAATTCTCCCTTTCATAATACAATAGTTTCCATGGTATTGTCTTAGTCTAGAGCAAAAAATGACAGAAACAGATTTAAAAAAATTACTGAAATTTAAAACCCGCCAGGCACTTTTAGGAGAGCTCATGGGGGGGATCTGTCACGAAATGAATAATCCTCTTACAATCCTCTTAGGCAATCTTGGAATTTTAGAAAAATTTGCTAAAAAAGAACCCCAAATGCCTTCAGAAAAAATCCTCTATTTCACTCATGAAATTGGAAGCTCATCTGTCCGTATACAAAAAATTGTTGCGACATTGAGGGCCATTTCCAAAGGTGAACACAACGAAACGATTGACAAAGAAAATATCGACGAGCTTATTGAACAAGTTCAAGTGCTTCTCAAAACCAGACTTTCAAGAGAGAAGATTGAACTAAAGCTAGCTGGTTTTCCCTGCCAAGTTAGTTTTAAATGTTCAGCTGGTTTATTTGTTGAAACCTTTCTTCATATTCTCATAAACTCAATCGAAGCCATTCAGAACACAACAGAGAAATGGATACAAATCGAGTATTCTGAAGCGCAGGGTTCTAATGATTTTTATGTTTCAGATTCTGCTCAAATTCCTTTCGGAGTTGAGTGTTTCAAAGAATTTCATACGACCAAAACGGCTCACGCAGGCTTAGGATTAACTTTTGCAGAAGAACTCATGCATCTAAATGGGGGAAGGATAGAAATAGGTCAGTTCAAAGGACAACATGTTATAAAATTAAGTTTTGCACATCAGGAGTCTTTATCATGAAGATTCTTTATGTCGAAGACGAAGAAGCTCTTCTTAATTTAATATCCATGGAAATTGAAGCTGAACTTGATTGCCAAGTAATAGAGATAACCTCAGGAAACAAAGCCATCACTTGGCTTAAAGAAAATGATCTTTCTGACCTTAAAGCGGTCATCAGTGATCACAAGATGCCTGATGGCTCTGGGGCAGTGTTATTTAGCTACATTAAAGAAAATCATCCTACACTTCCATTTATTTTAACAACAGGATCGGCAGAAGCAAATAACACGAAAGAGTTTGCAGAACTTTTAACAGTCAACCCTCGAAATAGTATTCAGATAAAACCCTTTCATCTCGATATTCTTATTGAAAAGATTAAAGACATCGTCGCTTCAGAAGAAAACTTACCTCTCAATAACTTTCTTCGTGTCTCTCATTCTCGTTTTAGAAAAGCTCAAGTACCTCCGTGCGATATTTACCTAAAAATGTCTGATGAAAAGTATCTTAAAATCTCTAACGCTCATGAAGAAATTACAGAAGACTTCCTTGAAAAGTACGTAAAAAAAGGCGTTGATTATTTCTATGTGACAGCGAGTGATTTCCAGTTATTCTCAAAGTACTACAATGATTTAGTTAAAAATCAGCTCCAACAAAATAATCTCATCGAAGAAAAAGTCGATTATCAACTTCAAGGCTTTGAAAGCATACAAGACTACGTTCAAAATATTGGTCTTGATGGAAATGTCGTTGAAACAATGAATATTGTAACGAAATCATCTGTGGAGGTAATGAGGAACAATCCTGACTTATTTAAACTCGTTGAAAGAATGATGCATGAAGAAAACTATCTTTCAGAACATTCTATCATGATCAGTTATATTGCAGGGGCTTTGGCGCTGGAAATGGAATGGGTAACAAGTGCCACTCTACAAAAATTAGCAACTGCAGCGCTCCTTCACGATATTCATTTAGCCGACCCTCACCTCGCAAGAATGAGCCACCGGCCAGAAGAAGAGTGGGGATTAGAGCTAAGACCGGAACAAGTTGAACTCATTCGTCGCCACCCTATTATCATGGCGGATATTATCAAAAAAACTAAAGGTATTGAACCAGATGTTGATGTGATCATCTTTAATCATCATGAAACGGCTGACGGACATGGATACCCAAGACGTTTAGATCATCACAAGATATTCCCACTTGCTGCTTTTTTTATTGTCTCAGAGTGTTTCGTTAATGAAATCTATGGCAAAAAGCCCAGCAAACAAGAAATAGATCAGATCATTAAGCAACTGGAAAAAAAGTTTAATAAAGGTAATTTCAAAAAAGCAGTCGAAGCCCTGCAAAAGGTTTTCAGCAACCCTTATCACTCATAATTTTATGTTGAAAGCCCTCTATGTCGAAGTTATGATCAAAGCATGAGTAAAGAACTAAAGAAACATATGACCTTCGGCTTCCTTTTTATTTTAGGGGCATTGGCAATTTTTGGCTTATCACTTCCCTATCCCTTTTTTGTATTTGACGACTCCCTTCATATTGTCACGAACTCCAAGATGAGTTCTTTCTCTATCGAAAATCTCGTCTGGTATTGGCAGAATTCTAAAACACCTTTGATTTTTAACTTCTGGCAAATTTTATCAGGGATATTTGGTCAAAATTCTGCTTGGGGATTTAGACTCGTCAATATTATTCTTCACGGTATCAACAGTTATCTTGTATATGTTTGGATTAAAAAAATTTCTCCAAGAATCTTTCTTTTACCCGAAAAACAAGAACTTTATTACAATCTTTCTGCACTGGTTGGAGCTCTTTTTTTCCTTGCACATCCTTTACACACAGAAGTTGTTGTTTGGGTCTCTGCTCAAAAAGATTCGCTCGTTTCTCTCTGTGGGCTTCTTTCTTTTATTTTTTATCTCGATGCTTTTGAAAGAGAAAAAAAGAGTCTCTACTATAATGCTCTTACTTTTGTTTTTTTTCTCATTGGTGTTTTAGTTAAGCCAAGTATTCTTCCATTAGTTCTTGTTTATCTTTGGCTCGATATCGCCCTCTTTAAAGTTTCATTCAGTAAACTTTTACCAAGATATTTTCATTTTTTGATACTAGGAAGTATTATTGCCTTCCTTCATCTCAAAGAACTCTATGCAACATCACCCAATATTACTTTTTTAAACAAAGCCCTTGTTGCCTTTGATTCTATTCGCTTAACGCTTTTTAATACGTTTTTCCCCTTTGATCTAAAATTCGATTACCAGCGCACCTTAACAATTATCTCCTACCAAATCTCCAATTCTACAAGCTACCAAATAAGTATCGTTTTTGTAGGAATTTTCATTTATTTAGCATTTATCTCTTACTACAAAAACTTTTGGAAACCCTTCCACTATGCGATGGGATTATTCATTATTCTCCTCTCAATCAACATGGGATTCATCCCATTTTTATTTCAAAACATTTCCACCGTCGCTGATCGTTACGCCTACTTCCCTTTCATCGGTTTTTCCCTTCTCGTTTCCTGGGTAACATGGCTCGCTCTTATTCGCTTCCCCAGAAAAATCATCATCTATTCCATTCTGGGATTTCTCCTCTTTGGTCAAATCGGACTGTCGATCATGCAAGCTAGCTACTGGTCCAGCAGCTCAAATCTAATCAAGCGTTCTGTTCAGAGCACCTATTTAAGCTTCGCCAGTGTTGTTTCTCTGGGAGTGGCCCTTGATTCCGAAGGTCATCCTTCAGAAGCTATCGAATACTTTAAAGCCGCTCTACAAATCGCCCCAAACAATTCTGAAGCCTATGAGCACTTATTTAAGTCGCTTGTTAATGCCAATAAACTCGAAGAGGCAACTCAGGTATTGATTGAAATCACCAATAAAAAACTTCCCAATACGACTCCACATTTTTTGATTGATGTCGCCAAATACTATTTAAAAAGTGGTGAGATTTTCAAAGCAGAAGAAGTTATCCAAAAAGCAGAAAGTATCTCTAAAGCCAATGAGGACCAATACCTTTCAGGTTCAATAAAAAGTCTTAGAAACACTTTTGAAATTCAAAAGAAAGTTAAGATCTACAATGCTCTTTGGTTTGTAGGAACTCTTGAATTTGAACGAAAAAACTTTCAAGAGACAAAAAAACTTTTTGCTGAAGCAATGAAACTAATACCTGATGGAAAACATCAGCAAGAAATGTATCTCATACTCGATAAAATCAAGTAGATATTAAAAGTTTTTATCTCGTCTATTCTTATCTCATTTATTCATAACGTTTTGCCGATGAATTCTTTATGCAAAATGCGAAGAATAAAATCTTAATTATAAATGATCTCAAAATCGAGTTGAAAATTTTTTCAACTCTTTTTCATAATGAAGGCTTCGAAATTATCAAGACGACAAACGCCAAAGAAGGTTTAGTTCTCGCTTCTCAAGAAAAACCAATTTGTATTCTTGTTGATAATGTAATGAAAGAAATGGATGGAACAGAATTTGCGAGAAAACTAAAATCAGATCCTCAACTTAAAAACATCCCACTCGTTATTTTAACAACAAGCGATCATGCTCCTAACCTCATCAATGCCTTAAGGGCCGGAGCTAATGATTACATCTTAAAAAACACCGATCACAAACTACTCATTGAAAAGATTAGAAACATTATTAGATCGAAAGAAATTCAAAATGAATACCTCGAGCTGATTAAAACACGTGAAGACTTTTTATCCATCGTTTCTCACGATCTAAAAAGCCCCATTGCTTTTATTGAAGCCAGCATGAATTTGCTTCTTGAAAGTCACCGCCACGATTTTCCGAAGGATGCCATTGAGTTCATTGAAAGAAGTCAGCGTAGAGCTCACTATGCCCTAGATCTTATCCACGATATTTTAGAATTAGGAAGGACGGAATACGACAAGCCAGTATTAGAAAATTTCTTAATCGCTGAAGCTATTGAATCTTGCATAGAGAATTATTTGATTAAAATTAAAGAAAAGAATATTCAACTGACTCATAATTTGACAACGATCAAGGAAGAAATTAATACCGACAAAGGGAAATTCTTACAAATCATCAATAATGTTTTGGGTAATGCTGTTAAATTCGTCCCCCAAAATAGCCATATCAATATCCAGCTCCATCTTCTTCCAGAGATTCAATCGATACGCCTTGATATCGCAGACAATGGCCCTGGTATCCCAACGGAAAAACTTAACTCTATTTTTGAAAAGTACGCGAGAGGAAATCTAAAGGGAACACAAACAGGTACTGGTCTTGGACTCGCTATTTGTCGACAAGTTTCAAAACTGTTAGGAGGAAATATCTGGGCCGAAAACAATACTCCTCAAGGTGCCGTCTTCAAAATTCTCCTTCCGGGTTTAGCTCAAAAACAAAAAACAGTCTTGGTCTGCGATGATTCAATGACAATAAGAAATTACCTTGTGGCCATACTTGAAAAAGCAGGATACAGCACACTCGTAGCTGAATCTGGTGAAAAGGCTTTAGAAATACTCAACGAACATGCCCCCCATGTCATCGTAATGGATATGATTATGCCGGGTTTAAATGGGATTCAAACAGTTAAAGAACTAAGAAAAATCAGAGGACTTGAAAAAACGCCAGTCATTTTTCAAACATCGTACAAGAACGATGATGCGCTTGATGAAATCACGACTCTGGGGCAAGATTTTATCGCAAAGCCAGTTGGAGAAAAAGATTTCCTTAAAAAAATTAGTCGTTTATTTACGAAGACAAAAACCTCGGATCTTTACACATTGATACTTAGTGACCAATCAGAACTTATCAGTTTAGGGTCTGAAATACTTGAACCACAAGGCTGGAATTGCATCTATGCCAAGAACAGCTACGAAGCCATGTTTTTTCTAAAAACACTTCGCTTTAATCTTATTATTTCAGATTCAAGGAATACAAACATCGAAGCAGCAGAATTCGCCCAGGCGACGGCTCATAGCCATCCAGAAGCGGTGCTCTATGTTTTGTCTGATCAAAGCTTAAGCGATCATTTTTTTAAAGAACTAGGAATTCAAAATATAATCTATGCCCCACTAGACCAAGCGAAACTCAAACTTCTAGCAACGGCGGCAACATGTCTTCGAGGACAAAAAGCTCAGATTAAAGATCATTTTAAAATTCTTCTCGCTGATGACTCAGAAGACACAATACTTTTGATGAAAACTTTTCTTAAATCTACGAAAGCAGAAATTACCACTGTCGCATCAGGGGATCAGGCTTTAAAAGAATTTCAAAATAATGAGTTCGACCTTATTCTTATGGATCATGAAATGCCGGATGGAGATGGGCTGAAGACCACTTATCACATCAGGGAGTGGGAAAAAAAGTTTGCCAAAAAACACACCCCTGTTTGGCTGCTCACAGCTCACAATGATCCTGAGGAAATTAAAAAGGCTCATGAAGTGGGGTGTGACACCCACATCACTAAGCCTATAAAAAAGGATGAGCTCCTTTCTCTAATAAATAAACTTAAAATTAATCTCCAGTAATCTTTTTCATATAAGGGACATATTTGGTATCAATACGTTGGATGTGGCCAATAAGCCAATCTGAGAGAAAGCGCATGAGATCCGCAGCTTGGAGTTTACCACTCTTAAGATCATCACCGAAATCACGCATTTTCTGAACAAACTTAATATGGATTTGTTTATGATTAGCGTAATCAGGATAACCCGCTTTTTGTTGTAAGACTTCTTCATCTGAAAAGTGCGTTTGAGTATAAGCAATGAGCTCATCAAAGATAGCTCCCATCTCTTTAATATTTTCCCCGTGCATACGAGTTTTATGCAATTTATTAATGAGGTCGACCAGAACCTTATGTTGTTGATCGACAACCTTAATACCAATCATATAAGAGGGTCCCCAAGGGATTAAGACATCATCATTATCTTCACTCTCACTTGCTTGATCTTTTAATCTGAATCTTTTCACCATAGAAGCAAGCTCTACGGCCTGACCAGAAAGTTCTTCAGAGACTGAAGCTGATTCTTCAGCTGCGGCGGTATTACGTTGAGTCACCTGATCAATTTGTCCGAGAGCAATCACAATTTGTGAGACGCTTTGTGCCTGATCATGAGAAGCTGTCGCAATTTCATTGACCAAATCAGATGTTTTAGATGTGCTTGTCGTAATTTCTTCTAAGGCTTTAGCTGTCTCGTTAGCAATAGAAGTTCCGACTCCAACTTTTCGAGTAGAATCTTCGATCATTTCTGTTGTTTCTTTAGCAGCTTGAGCTGAACGAGCAGCAAGATTTCTTACTTCTTCAGCAACAACAGCGAATCCCTTCCCATGCTTACCCGCTCTTGCAGCTTCGACGGCAGCATTGAGTGCCAAGAGATTTGTTTGGAAGGCGATCTCATCAATAACCTTGATAATCTTGGAAATCTTTTCGCTTGATTGATTGATTTCAGACATTGCGCCCAACATGCGTTGCATTTGTTCATTTCCTCGCTTTGCACTTCCTAGGGATTCTTCAGAAAGATGCTTTGCTTCACGTGCGTTTTCAGCATTTTTGTTAGTTTGACTTCCAATTTCAGTCATCGTGCTTGTGACCTCTTCAAGGGAAGCTGCAGATTCTGCAGCCCCAGATGAAAGATCATTCGCAGCGAGAGAAACTTGCCCAGACCCTACTTTCACTTGTTCGACTGAAGCCCCAACCTGACCAAGAATTTCATTGAGAGAAATGAGCGTGCGATTAACAGCATCTTTTAACAAGGCGTGCTCACCAGCGTATTCGCCTTTAACAATTTTTGTAAAATCATTCATAGACATTTTTTCAATGACTTTCAAAGCCTCCAAAGTGGGCTTTGTTGTCTCATCTATAATTTGATTCGTCCAACGTATGAATGGTTTAAACTCTTCATCGATATTTGTTTCTCGGCCACGATAACTTGTGCGGCCATCTTTAATTGCATTTTTGATATTTTTAAACTCGTGAAATAGTGAGTCGATTGTTTTCTTAAAGCTTGTTGCGATAAGAACTGAAATAATCAAAAAGATAGCAATTAAGATCACCCCAAGTGTGATCACTGTCCCTTTAAACACTGTCGCTGCAGTGTCAAATTCCTGATCTGCTTTTGCAGCTTCTTTCAAAAAATAGTCTCGAGCATCATTGACCGCCTTTTCGGCTGCAACCACGGCTTTGTCGAACTCTTCATCGATCTTTTTTGCCTCAGCAATATTTCCACTTTTAATGGCAGGAAAAATTTTATCTTCCGTAAGAGTTATAAGCTGATTTACAGATTCTTTAATTTTATCTTTAAAAACGACCTCACTGTCTTTAGTCATAATCTTGTCATTAAAGTCGTAAAACAGTTGAATGTCTTTTTTTGTATTATCCCACTCTGTAGAAAACTCATTAGACCAGCCCTGAAACTCTATTTCAGTTGTCAAATGATGAGCCTTAGATAAAGAGACGGCTTGGGTCATTAAATCGGAAGCTGTTTTATTTTTAGAGGCTGAGTCATCCTGCAATTCTTTCAAAGTGACAACTTTTGCGACAACAACAAACAACATCACAACAAGAACAATAGTCGAAGCTATCGCCAATCCGTAAATTTTCTGTGAGACATTTAAACTCATCATTCTTTCTCCTCATCATGGGCATTTTAACTATACTAACGTAAATCCAGATAAGGGATAGTGAATTATTTTGCCTTTACTATAGATATTTAACCAAAGTTTGAAGCAAGGTCGCTTTCGAAATCGGCTTGGCCAAATGAGCACTGCAGCCAACAGCAAAACACTTTTCCTTTTCTTCTTTTAAGGCGAAAGCAGTACAGGCAATGATCGGAATTGGTTTACGATTTAACTCAAGTTCATACTGTCGTATTAACTTAACCGCTGAATAACCATCCATGACAGGCATTGAAATATCCATCAAAATAACATCATAATCACCTTGAACAAACTTGGCACAGGCCTCTTCTCCATTGATGGCCTCATCAATAATCAGATCACACTTTCTCATATAAAGATGTAATAGCTGACGGTTTTCATCGGCGTCATCGACAAGGAGAACTTTTTTTCCTTTTAAAGACTCATAAGGACTATGTGAAGTGTTTGAATACTGTTGATTTTGTTGCGCAATTTTAAGATTGAGTTCTAGCGGAACTAGACATCGAAAAATTGCCCCCTGCCCAAAATGGCTTTCCACTTTTATTTCTCCTCCCATAAGAGAAATCATTTTTGCAGAGATCATCAAACCTAAGCCCGTCCCTGTTAAATGCTTTGCAGATTGTTGATCTTTTAAATTAAATTGTTGAGTAATCTGCATCAATTTATCTGAAGGGATGCCAATGCCTGAATCTTGTATTTCAAAGCACAACTGTATTTTATCTTGAAACTTTTGTTCTGGACACAAAGACACTGTAAAACTGATGCCCCCCTTACTCGTAAACTTTATAGCATTACTAAAAAGATTCAGAAGAACCTGCTTCAAATGCACGATGTCGCCCTTAAAATAATTAGGAACATCGGAAAGGATTTGTGTATTAAAGTATAGGCCTTTTTCTTCGGCCCTCCTTTGAAAGATGTTCACAATTGCTTCAATTTGACTTCTCAGTTCAAAAGTTTCATAGCCGATTTCTAATAACCCTGCTTCAATTTTAGACAAGTCTAGAACGTTATTAACAATTTCAACCAATAATTTTCCTGACTTTTTAATAGTATCAATGAGATCATGCTGTTCTTTTTGCAAAGGCATTTCAGACAAAACATCGACTAAACCTAAAATTGTATTCATTGGAGTTCTGATCTCGTGACTCATATTGATCAAAAAATCAGATTTCGCAGCATTAGCACGGTCAGCTTCACTTTTGGCATTCAACAAACTTTCTAATAAATCAACTTTCTCTTTTTCAACGATTTTTCTCATTGAGATATCACGAACAACCGCCACCACAGCATCTTTCTTCTTCCATTTTATGGGTCTCAAAGCAACTTCCACATCAAAAACTTTGTCTGTTAATGGCCGACGAGCTTTCCACTCAAAAACGACATTATCAGGATTCTCCTTAAGCATCTCCCATATCAAGTTAAATCTTTCTTTGGGAGTAGCAACGTCAGTATAGTCAGAAATTTTATAAGCGAGAGCTTCTTCTTTTGAATGAAGCCCATACATATGAATCATAGACTTATTAACATCTAAGACATTTCCCTCCGTATCATGGATAAAGATTGAATCATATGTACTATCAAAAAGAGTCATCAAATCATTCTCTGAAGCTTTTAACTCTTCTAATTTTTTTTGCAACTCGGGATAATAGCTTTTCCTAGAAGACTGTTCACCTAGTCCAATCACTCGATTCCGTAAATCATCCCAGCGTTTTTTTTCATCAGTCACATAGACTCTTTTAGTACAACTTCCAAATCTTCTTCGGAGGGAGTTCGTGGGTTTGTCGCATTACAAGGGTCATTAATTGCTTTGCTCGCTAGCTCCCTTACATCGGCAGCTGAAATACCTTTACTTTTTAAAGTTCCAACAATTCCTAAACGTTCACGCATTTCGATTAAATAATTCTGTAAAGAGGCTTCACGTTGTTTCGCGTTCAACCCCTTCCATTCTAATCCTAAAATTGTTCCTAATTGCAGGTAACGATCCTCAGCAGAGCTAAAGTTAAAGCTTACCACGTGAGGTAGTAACAGGGCATTACACTCCCCGTGTGGCAAATCGAGGTATCCGCCCAAACTGTGAGCCAGAGCATGAACAGAGCCCAAGCTTGCGTTAGAGAAAGCCAGCCCTGCTTCAAGACTGGCCAACATGACCCCTGCTCTAGCATTAATGTCGGTCAAATCTTTTATCGAATTTTCAAGATGAGCTTGTATCATTCGCACAGCCTCCAATGCATGCAAGTCGGTAAAAGGACTAGCAGCATTTGAAACATAAGCTTCAATGGCATGAACAAGAGCATCCATTCCCGTACATGCCGTAAGATAAGCATCCATTGTTAACAAACATTTTGGATCGACCAAGGCGACATCGGGTACAACAGCTTTACTAATAATAGCAATTTTTACTTTTCTAGTAGAATCAGAAATAATACAAAACTGCGATACATCAGCCGAGGTCCCTCCTGTCGTTGGAACGCAAACAAGAGGCGGCATAGGAATGGGCACTTGATCGACGCCTTCATAATCTAAAACGTGACCACCATTTGAGACAACAATGCCAATCCCTTTAGCCGCATCAATAACACTTCCCCCTCCAACAGCAATAATAGAGTCACAACCTGCTTTCAAATAAGCTTCAACACCGGCCATAACTTCATGATCACGTGGGTTAGGAGAAATACCGCTGAAGATAAAATGACTTATATTTTCTTTGGCTAGAATTTCGACAATATCACGTGCCCACCCTGCTTTCATCACACCGGGATCAGAAACAAGTAATACTTTTCTAGCGCCAAGATTTTTCACATAGCGTCCAGCAGAGAGGCGAGAATCAACACCAAAAACAAACTCTGGTGCAACAAACTTACGTTGTTCAATTAACGACATAAATGCCCCTTTCCTAGTTGTATTTAGTTTTTTCGGAACAAGAGCATAAAGTCTAAAATTTTTTCACTGGTTAGAAATTCTTTGGTCAGTTTTTTAAATTCAAACGTTTGAGAAACTGATAAAAAACTTTCATTTCTTGAGAATTAAAGTCAGCAAAAAGACTAGAAATCCAAGCAACATAGTCAGGATGAATGGATTCTAATAGACGATTTCCTTCTTTGGTAAGTCTGGCATAAACTAACCTTCGATCAGATTCATCATCTAAGCGCCTTATCAACTTTCTTTCCTCCAAACGTTGAATGACGCCAGTCACATTGGCGCGACTAACCATAAGGATTTTGCTGATTTCACTGAAGGTGAGTTGTTTCTCTTGAGAACAATAAATGGACATCAGGGTAAAAAACTGAGCTTCGGTGAGGCCAAAACGTTTAAAAAGAGTATAATGGATTTTACCTACGTTATTTGAGACCCTTAAAAAGACAGCAAAAGTCTCGCCATGCAGACCGCTAAATCTAAGTTTTTCCAAGGGATGTATTTGTTTTTTGCTTTTTTTATTTGTTAACATATTAACAAATATATGATACTTTTTCCAAGTTTTCAACAACTAGGAAACAAAATGAAAATCCCCGTTTTTTTATTATACCTTTTCGCCCTTCCCCTCTCTTGTTTAGCCAAAGACCTTACGCTAAATGAAGCGATTCAAATGGCCTTAACACAAAATAAAGAGAGCCTGGCTTCTAGTGAAAGTGTTGAAAGTGCCTCATACGAAGCCAAAGCAAGTTATGGAAAACTTCTTCCACAACTTTCTCTCGAAGGGAAATACACTGTTCTTAATGATCCAATCTCTCTCGATGTTAACAACATTAGGACCGCCATGATCAGTTCAAGTGTTGCTACTGCTCAATATGCGGGAGCATCAGCTGCCAACATTTCTGCTTTAAGAACAACACTCAACCGTGCACTTCCCTCCTTCAATATGGAAGTACAAGAAAAGTCTTATGCCAATCTCTCTGCCCTCGTAACCCAACCTCTTTTTACTGGTGGAAAAATTTGGGCAAACATCAATGCAAAAAAAGAAGAGCTGAATATCACCCGTCAAGCTGATAGAAATACTCGAAATAAAATTATAACAGAAGCCGTTACGAGTTATTATCGAGTCCAACTTTTAAAGGCTTTACTCAACATTAAAACAGAACTCGTCAAAGACCTAGAAGAGCATGTTTCTCATGCTGATAAACTTCTAAAGCAAGGGATGATTTCCAAAGCTAATAAGATGAGGGCAGATGTTGCTTTGGCTGAAGCCCAAAGGGAAGAATTTAAAAGCAAAAAAGATCTTGATCTCTCTTACATTCTCTTGGCCAATACTCTCGGGAGTGATACAAAAGACTATCGCCTCACAAGCTCCATGTTTACAGCTCAAACTCAGAAGCTTGAAGATTATGTCAACAAAGGGATGCAACAAAATCCCAATTTAGCTATTCTTGAACACAAATCGAAACAACTTGATGAAAAATACATAGCAACTCGTGCAAATTTTCTCCCCACCTTTGCAGCTTTCGGCAAGTATGAAATCTATAAAGAAAACCTCACACTTTTTGAGCCTGAGTGGGCCGTAGGAATCATGATGAAAATGAACATTTTCGAAGGGGGAAGTGACTACAACTCTCTTCAAAGTGTCAATTCTCAAAAAATGGCTCTTCGTTATATTTCAGAGAATGCCAAAGAATTAATTCAAACAGAAATCCAAAAATACTATCATGACCTCAAGACAGCTGAGGAACAACTACGCTCACTTAATTCCTCTCGCGCCATGGCAGAAGAAAACCTGCGTCTCAACCGCCTCTCTTTTGACCAAGGCGTAGCAACTTCTCTTGAAGTGATTGACGCAGAGTTGGCATTAGGAAAAGTAAAAACGGAACAATCTAAAGCTCTCTTTGATTTTGATGTAGCATTAGTCAATCTTCTCCGCTCGAGCGGCGACTCATATGATATTGTAAAACTCGCAAAAGAATCGAATCAACCATAGGGTTAAAAATATGAAATACATTATTGCCGTACTTTTTCTTATTTCCATTATTGCCTGCAGTAAAACAGAAACAATCACCGGAGAAATTGATGCCGCTCAAGTAGACGTAGGTGTTAAAATCCCTGGTCGTCTCTCCAATATTCTTGTCAAAGAAGGCGACATGGTTAAAAAGGGAGACATTTTAGGTCACTTGGAAAGTCGCGAACTTGAAAGCAAACTTAAAACAGTCAATGCAGCGGTACGAGAAGCCGAACAGCAATACGAATTTGCTAATAATTCATTCACTCGCATAAAAAACTTATTCGAAACAAATGTCATCCCCAAGCAACAATATGATGAAGCCAAATATAAATTCAATGCTGCGAAAGAGAAGGTAGAAGCGACTCGCGGACAAAAGGGCGAAGTTCAAGCTGCTTATGATGAAATGTTTATTAAAGCCCCTATCGATGGAGAAATTGTTCAAATCGTTTCTCGCGCAGGTGAGATTGTCTCTCCGGGCTATCCCGTCATCACCATACTTGACGTCTCTGACCAGTGGATTACATTTAATGTGAGAGAAGATAAACTCACAAAGATTCAAAAAGGTAAGAAAATCACAGCTAAAATTCCTGCCCTCAATAAAGACTACCCCTTTGAAGTTCACTATATATCTTCACTTGGTAATTTTGCAAAATGGAAAGCAACAAATGAACAAGGAAGCTTTGACCTTAAAACATTTGAAGTTCGTGCAAGACCAATCGGAAAAATTGAAAATCTCAGACCTGGCATGAGTGCACAATCAGATATCGAATAATGAAAGATATTCTTATCATCTCTATTCGTGAAATCACAAGACTCAACAGAAGTAAGGGACTTCTCTTTATCCTTGTCATTTGGCCTTTTTTAGCAGCTCTTCTTTTGGGAGGGATATTCTCCCACAAAGTTGTCACGAAGATGCCATTAGCCATTATTAATGAAGATGGAGGCCAACTCTCACGAACCCTCCTAAGATATACCCAAGCCTCTCGAAGTTTCGACATAGCATACCACCTAGAATCTCCTCAAGAAGCCCAAGACTTCATTTTCAAACAAAAAATTGTAGCCGCCCTCTATATCCCAAAAGACTTCGAAATAAATGTCAAAGCTGGACGAGGCGAAACCCTTACGCTTTTTGTTGACGGTGCCAATCTAGTAACGGCCAATCTCTCAATTGCAGAAATGAAAACGATCGTGGCAACGATCGCAGGTGGAGCAAAACTTAAAATTTTAAGGAAACTGGGATACAGCAAAGATAAAGCCCTAGCTTTAGTCTCTCCCATCAAAATGGATGTTACAAAAAATTTCAATCCAGGAACAAACTATCTCAATTATATGCCTCCTGGAACTTGGATGGCACTACTTCATCAACTCATTCTTCTCTTCGCTTCACTTGTCATCATTCGGGAGAAAGAAAAGAATACTTTTGCCGAACTCTGGAGTCTCTCAAAAGAAAGCTGGAGAAATCTCATTATAGGAAAACTACTTCCTTACTTCATGCTGTTTTTCTTTTATTTTGAAATTTTCTTTCGTTTATTTTTTCCTTTATTTGATATTGAATTTAAAGGAAATTATCAGCTTATGTTTTTTATCAGCTCAGCCTTTTTATATTGTACACTAAGTCTTGGATTGCTTATTTCTGTTGCTGTAAAACGATCGATTGATGCAATAAAAGGGGTCTTGCTCATTGGCTCTCCCGCTTTTCTTATCTCTGGTTATTCTTGGCCTCTCGCTTATATGCCTTGGTTAACAAAGATTTTCGCCTACACCATTCCTCTCACTTATTTCATTCAAGCCTATAGAACAATCTACCAACAAGGTGGAGGCTTTGGCGAGACCTGGCACAATCTTGTTATACTTCTTGGTTACGGAACAATCTGCCTTACCCTTAGCATTGTCCTTATGAAAAAACAGAACAAGGAGGCAGCAAATGTTCTGTAGGATATTTACCCATATTTTCAAGAGGGAAATACAACGAATTTGGACAAACAAAGATCTTCGCCTCATGTGCTTTGTTGCTCCAGTTCTATACGGAATCGTTCTCACATCAACTTATTACAGAGGGCGTCTTACAGAAATTCCGGTAGGTGCTATTGATCAGGATCAAACTCAACATTCAAGAACTCTTTTAAGAAATTTAGATGCCACTGAGAACATCCATATTTTAAAACATTACGAAACAAGTGATAAAGCCAATGATGATATTCTCAATGGAGAAATAGAAGGCTTTATCGTGATTCCGCGAAATTTCAGCAACCGTCTAAAATCGGGATTAGACTCGACGGCTTTTGTAAGCGTGAGTTCATCAAACTTTATGATTTCAACTCCTGTCCTCACCTCATTTAGTGATGTTGTAAGTGCTATGAGTGGTGAAAATCTTGAATTTGCTTTAAACAAAAAGGGCGCCAGCTGGAAAAAAGCCGAGAATACAAAAGATATTATCAACCTTAGAACAGATATAGCTTTTAACCCGGCACTCAACTATTCAAACTTTATGATTCCTTCTCTTCTTTATGCCATCATTCAACAAGTCTTGATGGTGGCTTTGGCATTTACTTTCGTAGAGGAAAGAGAAAAAGGTGGTTTACCTAAACTTTTTAGAGAAGCGCAAAATCATCCACTTGCCTTATTATTAGGAAAAAGTCTTCCCTATATTCTTCTCAATTTCGTTATGTGTGTCTTGTTTTCATACACATTACTGCCATTTTTTGGTCTTTCCCCTCAAAGTTCATTTGCTATTATTGTTCTTACTTCATTAATTTTTGTTACAGCCATTACGAGTTGGGGGTTATGGATCTCTACTTTTTTTAAGACAACAACAGCTGCAATGATCGCCCTGATGTTTTATTCAATGCCGACCTTTTTGTTTTCAGGAGTAGCCTGGCCACTTTCTGCAATGAATCTTCCGATAAAAATTGTTCGATTTTTTTTCCCTTCAACGTATTTTTTAACAGACATAAGAACAATGGTTTTAGCTCAAACACCTTTTAAGTATTTTATTTCGAGCCATCTGGTCATGATCTTCTTTGCTCTTTTTTCTTTTGCAATGACTTATATCGTTTTCAAGCATTGGCTTTCCCAGAGCAAAACAGATTAGTCTAGTTTTAAATTTCTCATTAGCATCAATATCAAATAGTTTATGCCGAATAGTATGACATCTATTGGAGTCATACATGAGATTATTTCAGCTTGTTACTCTTATTTTTATATTTCTATCAGCAAATGCTTTTGCTGACACGCGTACGATTAGAGTTGGTGCTTTTGCTTATTATCCTGCGATCTTTAAGGACAGTGACGGAAAAATTAAAGGTCTTTATGTCGATTGGCTTAAAGAAATAGCTCGAGATAATAACTGGGAATTAGAGTTTGTTTATGGAAGTTGGAACGAAGGCTTAGAACGAATTAAAACAGGAGAAGTAGACCTTCTTACAAGTGTTGCCTTTACACCTGAACGAGCTCAATACATGGACTACCCTTCAGAGCCAGCGATCACTGTCTGGAGTGAAGCCTATGCATCTAAAAATAGCTCTCTCACTTCCCTATTTGACATGAAAAACAAAACCATTGCTATTATGAAAAATGATTTTAATGCGATGGCCTTTAAAAAATTGATGTCTAGTTTCAATCTTCCTTGCCACTATATTGAAGTTCCAGACTTCGATGAGGTTCTTAATTTAGTCAGTGAGCGAAAAGTTGATGCCGGCATTGTTAATAGCATGGTGGGCTCAGCGAAATCTTCTTTGTATGATGTTAGACAAACAGGGATCGTCTTTAACCCCTTTGATATCTTTTTCACCACATCGAAGGGCAAAAATAGTGATCTACTTGCTCAAATAGACAACCATCTAAAAAAGTGGAAAAGGCAAGATAACTCGCCTTATCAACAAGGTCTCAAGTACTGGCTAAGAAGAAATGTCGATGTCAAAACAATTATCCCACAAGGATTGATCGAAGTTTCTGTAGGCTTAATGCTTTTACTCACTATCGCTTCAATAGCAACTTTGATACTTAAGAAAAAGGTTCGCCGAGCAATTGAAGATGCTCATCAAAAAGAGCAATTACTTAACTCGATTCTGAATGCAGTTCCGCAGTCCATTTATTGGAAAGATTGTCATGGTACCTACCTTGGCTGCAATAAAGCTTTTGCTGATTCTGCCAAAATTGATCATCCTGAAGAAATAAAAGGTCTGAAAGATGAAAATCTTCCTTGGACCAAGGAGCTCACAGAGCACTATAAAAAGCAAGACCAAGAAGTCATTAAAAGCAAGAAAGGAAAAATCCATTTAACTGAAAGTTACAGAGACTCCCAAGGAAGATCTGGATGGATTGACTCCACCATAGTTCCCCTTTTAGATGAAAACAATGATGTGAAAGTCCTTTTAGGTGTCTATGAAGATATCACCATGAGAATGCGCTACGAAGAAGATTTAAAAGACCGCGAAGAACAAATCAGAAGTATAACAGAAAACGTCCCTGGTATTATTTATCGTTGTAGCGTTCAAGCCCCATGGAAAATTCAGCATATCAGCCCTTGGATCCAAAATCTCGCAGGATATTCTGTAAGCGACTTTGATGGAACAAATCCTTTAGCGTGGGGAGATATTGTTTATCCTGAAGACATGAACCTTGTCACGACCAAGATTGATTTAAAGGTATCCCTGAAGCAAACCTATGAAGTTGAATATAGAGTTCTTACAAAAAACGGTGAGATTCGTTGGGTGTTTGAAAGGGGTCGTGCCCACTATGATGTTCAAGGTCGCCCACTTTGGCTCGATGGTGTTATTTTTGATATAAGTGATAAAAAAAGAATTGAGCAAGAAGTCTTGAAAGCAAAAGAAATGGCAGAAGCGGCCAATAAAGCTAAAAGTATATTTCTGGCCAATATGAGTCATGAATTAAGAACGCCTCTTAATATCATTTTGGGTTACACCCAAGAGATCGCAGAGTCATGTCAAGGATGTACCAAACAACTTCAACCAGATTTATACACTCAACTCAGTAGAAATGGCGAAGCGCTTCTTTCGACGATCAATTCTGTTTTAGATATTTCAAAAATTGAGTCAAATAAACTCCAGATAAACCTTTGCCGATTTAATTTTAAAGAACTCGTTCAGGATCTCACACTTTTCGCTCAGCAAATGGGCAATGAAACAAACCTAAAGATCATCATAAACACAGCCACTCTTCCGTCGAAAGAAGTTTGGGGAGACCCTTTGCGCATCAAACAAGTTTTTATCAATATTATAAACAACTCTTTAAAATTTACGCACCAAGGATATATTCAAGTTTCAATTTCATATCGCGACGATATTGCAACTTTTGAAATTAAAGACACTGGGATTGGAATTCCTCAGGAAGCCCTCAAGTCTATTTTCATGCCCTTTTATCAAGCTGATGATTCTACATCAAGAAAGTATGGAGGAACGGGCTTAGGCTTATCTATATGCAAAAATCTTATCGAGCTTATGAATGGAACAATTCATATTGAAAGCGAAGTCAACAACGGTACAGTCATAACATTTTCAATCCCTCTACAGAATGAAGGCATAGAGCCCCCTCTGGAGCATCAAATAACGTATCCTAGGAGAACAAAACAGACCCCTCCAAGACTTCTTCTTGTTGATGATTCTGAAGAAAATCGAACGCTGATTAATCTCTTTTTTAAACGCCACCGACTTCAAATAGATCATGCAAGTTCAGCAACTCAAGCCTATCAACTAATCCAGCAAAACGAGTACGACCTCATCCTAATGGATATACAAATGCCAGACATTGATGGGCTTGAAGCTACACGACATATACGCGAGATAGAATCGAGTGATCATCCAAACTACATCGTTGCCTGCACTGCTCACGCTTTTACAGAAGACGTCGAACGAGCATGCGATGCTGGCTGCAATGCTCATATCACTAAGCCTATCAAGAAAGAACTCATCTTTCATACTATTGAAAGCTTCTCTATTCCCCTAGAAAAGATTCGATAGATAATAAAAGTTTGTAGAGTTGTATTTATTTGTTGATAAAGCTGACCTATAATTCCTTTTAAAGAGGTCAGCATTAACAATACAAAAGAAAAAAAACATTCTTCTAAGGGCAAACAAACAAAAGAAAAAATTCTTTATGAAGCCCTCATGCTTTATTCAAAACAAGGTGTGCAAAACACTCCCTTTCAGCAGGTAGCCGACGCCGTGGGCATTACCCAAGCTGCTCTTTATAAATACTTTTCTGGACGTGACCAATTACTCAGAGATGCAATCTCGCACTCGGCTCAGAGGAGTTATTCTTATTTCTTCGATGGAAAACCAGAAGGGCTTAATGCTAAAGACGAGCTTTTTCATTACATCAACAGAAGTCTCACTTGGGCCAATAGCGAAGTGCCTGACAACGTAGCTTTTATGTCTGTACACTATTTCGCTTCGCAAATCCCCATTATCAAAGAAGTCCAAAAAGAAATCACCAATGCCCGCCTAAAACGCTTTAAGATGTTTTTAGATAAAGGTAACGAAGAGCAACTTTGGTCTATATCAGATACAACGATAAAAGCTCTCACTGTTCACAACTACATTCTTGGCGAAATGATGGCGGCATTTAACAGCTCTGAGAATGATTCCATTGAAGAACACATTGCAAGAGTCTGTAGAGATACACTCAAACTGCTTTCTTAGATCCTGACATTTTCAGAACAACATTCTGAAATACTTTTCTCATACATTAATAATTATTTCCCTATTATTTCATTGATACTTTAAGGTTATGATTTGATTTCATTCTAGGAATTAAAATGAAACATTTCCTTGCTTTAAATTTGCTTTTTATACCCCAAAATTCTCTCCCAAGTAGTGCTATAGGATGGAGTTGCACTAAAATCTCCTTTGTCTTATGAAAATCATAACACTCACACTAGTATTTTTCGTTGTATCTTTATCCTCCTGGGGGCATGACTCCTTGACTCTGCTCACAGAAGATTCTCCCCCGCAAAGTATGGTTGATTCAAAGGGGACCCTCTATGGACCAGCACCGACAATTATTAAAGAAATCCAACGCCGAATAAACGACAAATCTCCTATACAGGTATTACCTTGGAATCGAGTTTATCAAAAAGTTTTAACCACTCCCAATACTGCAGCCTTTTTGATGACCCATACAGATCAGCGCAATAAACTCTTCCAGTGGGTATGTCCATTAATGAACGTTAAATGGATCTTTTTAGCTCCAAGAAATTCCACAATAAAAATACACTCTCTGAATGATGCAAAAAAAATTCGTTCAATCGGAACTTATTTTAACGATGCTAAAGAACAATTTTTAAAATCCAATGGCTTTCAAAATCTTGACAGCAGTCCCTATGATCTGGTCAACGTTAAAAAACTAAGAGAGGGACGCATAGATATTTGGATGACATCAACAGGAACCCTTAATTATCTTCAAAACAAAAAAGAAATTGAACACGATGAATTCAAACCTCTTTTTACGATGAGTGAAGAAACTCTTTGTCTAGCATTTTCACTTAAAACAGATCCTAAAATTGTAGAAAAATGGCAAAAAGGATTGAATTCAATGATTAAAGATGGGACTTTAGATAAAATAAATAAAACAAAGCAAGATTCAACTTTATGATCGAAACACTTCTCACTCAAAACCAACCCCCAACCCCCTTATGGCTCAATCTTAAAAATCCTTCACAAGAGGAAATGGAAGAACTTTCCATAAAGTACAATCTTCATCCAGAAATGGTTTATGACTGCCTTGGCCCCTTCCACCTTCCCAAACATGAAGTTCACAACAACACAACTTTTATCATCATCCGCGCCTTTGATGAGAACTCTGCGCCGGATGAAGATACTGTTCAAGGAATGACCAAGAAGATTGCCCTCTTTTTGGGAAATCGTTTTCTTATCACCTTTCATCGTCTTGAACATAAATTTTTACGTGATCTTGCCAAAGACTACCAAAGCAAAGACGAGAAAGAGATTTATCTTCAAAAACTCACCTTAGAACTTTTACAAGGTGCAGTTGAAACTTATCAAAAACCTCTCGAAGAAATGGAAGAACTTTGCCAAAAATTTGAAAGTGCGATTCTACATGATGAAGCAACATTAAAATGGGTAGAGGTTTTTCGCACAAAATCCCGTTTAATGACAATTAAACGCATGCTTTGGCATACTCAAAATACAGTTTATAAATTTATCCCTTATAACGAAACTCATCTCCCTCTCTACCAAGACCTCAAAGAACAAATTGAAAGTTTAATTTTTTTAACAGAAACCCTCTCAGATGACCTGGCCAATCTACTCAATATACAAATGTCTTTAGCCTCTCAAAAAACCAATGAGGTGATGAGGGTTCTTACCGTTTTCTCTGTTTTCTTTATGCCCTTAACATTTATTGTTGGTGTTTATGGTATGAACTTTGAGTTTATGCCAGAACTAAAATATCCTTTCGCTTATGGGATTGTATGGGGAGCAATGATCCTCATCACCATTGGCGTCTTCTTTTGGTTTAGGAAAAAACGCTGGCTTTAATTCCTCCATACTTGCACAGAGTTTCATAAAGCAAACGCTTTTGTTCATTCTAAAAAATCTTCGTATTTTATTCGTTGCGACGCTCTCTATTTGTTCATATTTTAGTAATTGTGAATTTTGTGAGAAAGGAACAACGTTTTTCATGAATCCTGAAGTTTTTTATAAAAAAATTGAGTTAGATTTCAAAAAAAGACGCGAGAATAACGTACGCTATTCTTTGCGCGCTTATTCAAGAGATTTAGAAATTTCAGTTTCCATCCTCTCTCGCATTCGATCTCGTGATATCCCGATTAGCAACAAAGTGATGGAAAGACTTTTTCCTAAGTTATTCATAAGCAAAGAAGATTATTCACTTTTTGCAGAAGAATGCCTAAAGGACCCCAATTTTTGCAGTCCGAACCGGCCGCTCACAACGAAAGAAATTGATTTATTCAGACGTTGGTATTTCTGGATTCTTTGGCAACTGAATAAATCTGGAAATAATCTCAGCTCTATTGAAAACATTGCCCAAACTCTTTCTATTTCAACTGATGATGTTTGTTATGTCATTGATTGGTTTAAAAAGCAGACATTGAGTGCCGAGAAGGAAACTCATCCCCTCGAGCTGAATTATCATGATTTTTTAAAAAGAATTTCACATTCATGCTTTGAGGAGCGCTATCTTTGTCTTCTTCAAAAAGTTGCAAATTATCCTTTTGAAGAAGTGAGCTCTTATATCAACCAAAAAAGTTTCTCGATCGCCATCAATCAAGAAATGCTACCCTACATAAACAAAAGAATAGAAGAATTTTATACTGGGCTCATTTCGGAACTTGACCATCATCCAAGTCCCAAAGCAGATATCTGCGAATTTACAATATCTCTCCTCCCTTTAAAATTTAATTAAAGAACAGCTTCCTTTATATTATAGTCTCTTCATGAGCCAATTAATTGAGCAAATTCGCCATGAACAACAAACGGGAGATGATAGCTCCCTCAAGAAAATCATCAAAAAAAATCTTCGGAATTTTGCCTCCCTGCGATTAGATGAGAAAAATTCACTTCTCAATGCCATGTGCAACGTGGGAGATAAAAATCTCATTATTCGCTACATTGGACATGAACAAACAGATGAAGAAGTTATAAAAAATGGTATTGAAGGCTTCAAGAAACAATTTATTTATGCTCGTTTTCATACCGAATACGGGAGCCCAAAGATTGGGCTTCGGATTCTTAGACGTCTAAAAATTATACTTGAAAAGAAAAAAATCAAGTTTCCGACAATGGATCTCAAGCGCATGGTAGGAGCTTTGGGGGCTCTCTTTTATTATCATAATACCTTTAAAGAAATCATCGACCTAAAAAAGATCTACCCCAAACAGACGATTCCTGAAAGTAAGGCCCTCGACCGCTATTTTAAACGCAGCTACTTGATGGCCTTAGCAGAAAGTCAGGGCCCCAATCAACGTATCATCTCAGAGCTGACTCATTTGATGGAAGAGAATCAAGACAATATTTCATGGCTCTACGTTTACCTGAGTCTTTGCAATTACCAAATTCAGCTTAGTAAAACAAATTACAAAGACACTGCTGAAGACATCAAGAAACGAGACATTCTCAAACTCAATATAGAAAAAAGTTTAATTTTAAATTACTTGGGCTTAGGTGAACTTGAAAGTAAAAGACCACAAAAAGCCCTAAGCTACTTTCAAACAGCTCTAAAAGAGGCTTCTCACCCTCAAGATGTCTATCTCACACTGACAAATCTAGACCTTATTGAAAGCTATCAAATGCCTTTCGAACAAAAACTATTTATCAAATGTTGGCAAGCCAAACATCTTATCGCTAACGCAAAAAGCTTAAACGAAACGCGTATTCACGAATATAAGATCACAATTCAAAAATTAAAAAAAGAACTCAAAAATAAAAACGTTTGGTATGTTGAAAAAGAAAGCATGAATGCTTTTGATTATAAAAAGATTGAGAAAACTTACCCCTGTCTCGATTTAATCTCAGGAATACTTTTCAAATCTCCGGATGAAAAAATTCTTCTCACTCCCAAAAGAACAAGTTTTCTCCTCTGTCTTATTGCCTCGGGAAGCTTAGGGGCTTCTGAATCAAAACTCATTGATGAAGTTTATCCTGAAATAACGACCTATAATGAACATCTGAAAGAAGCTTTGAGAAACATCGCTCTGCAACTGAAAAAATGGGGAATTAAGTCTTTCAAAAAGAAGGATTTGTATTACTACAAATTTACTCAAAACCCTTTTTCAATCATCATCCCCATCACGCTTAAATCAACTGGGCCCAATGTCTATTGCAAAAATCTCATACCTTTATTTACAGCCGATCTGCTCAAGAAAACTTTAAACTTAAAAACAGCGACGGCTTATCTCTATATTAAAGATTGGCAAAAAGATGGTTTGATCAAAATCAAAAAGAAAATAGGAAAAACTACTTACTACATTTTCACCTGATCGTCCTACCAGCCCCAAGCCAGAGAGACTCCAATAGGAATAGAGGTCTTTGTAAAACTTCCCCATTTCGCTTGGGCCACACCAGTTTCAATTTTAAGGGAGCTTTTCTCCCCAGCTCTCAGACCAAGTAAAACACCATACTGTTCACTCGTCTTATCAGTGTGAAACTGTTCAACACCATTTTGAAGAAAAGACGCCTTCGTTTGGTAAGAAGCTCCAAAAAAATTCAAATAGGCCAAAAAGTTTTTATCAAAACGCTGACCAAGAAGAAGCGAAACCTCTTTTACACTGACATCCAAATCGGTCTTATAGGTATCACGAACTGTTGTTTTAGGAGTCCCCCAGGTTTTATCAATCGTCTGCTCCCCATTTTCACTCATTGTGCCATAACCAGCACTAATCGCTCCCTTAAAACCAGTACTAAGCTTATCTTCTCCCTCGCCTACAAACTGAAACTTCAATCCATAAGTGCTAGGGCCGTCAGCTGTCCCTCTGGCATAAGCATCAAGACGGGATAAGAGTCCTAGCTGTGAACGTGTGCTCAAGGTTCGACTATCCCTTATGGTCACAGTGGTATCGACCACTCCATGCAGGGGGATGACCACCGCATCGTAAGCTTCAGCTAAAGTTATTTTCTGAGAAGTCTTATAATCCAGAGCGATCTCTCCCCCAAAAAAATGTCCTTTGGTCTCAGGTGTATCAAAACGGTTGACTGGCATGTTGTAATCAATATGAGCACAAGAAGCAGAGCCTAAGACAACAAAAGTCAGTAAAGTAAGAAAACGCATAAGTCCCTCTATTGTAATCAATGATCTAAACATTTTCAGGGACAAGCCTCCTCCTGTCAAACTTCTGATATAACAAGGACTTATCTCACCGGCAAAAGGATGCATATTTGCATCAATTAGATGCAAAACATTGCATTTATTTCATCCCTGCTTCCTTGTAAAAGTGCTACAACAAACTAAGGGAGCTACAAATGATTCAAAAATCACTTCTTGTTTTGGCACTCATCTTCACATCCTTCTCAAACTACGCCGCCACGTTGACCTGCAAAGGTGTTGATTCCGAGCAAGGTCAAGTTCACCTCGTCTTAGAATTTGAAAATCAAAATGCCCCTTTAAAAGTAAGCTATACCGTTTTAATGAATGATGGTTTTGAAGCTGTGAGATCTTGGGATGCTGAAGCTTCTCAAATCACCCGCACGACTAATGAACTCAGCATTTCTGGAACAGTGGGCGACTACAGTTGGTATACGCTTAATATGAATCTTAAGACTCAGGATGGAGTTCATTTTAATGGAGAATCATACTATGAAGAAGATGATTCAGGTTGGGAACTCGTTTCAAATATCAAAAATATCGAGTGTGTTCTTTCAAAATAATTAACGCACACGATATAAACTCTGACGTGCTCAACAAAGAATACCTATAGACAATAATGCAGCAAATCCTAATAATGTTTCTTTAAAGCACTCACACGAAAAGGGTTGCCATGAGAACAATCAACACAATTTGGTGCGTAGGTCGTAATTATCAAGAGCATATCAACGAACTAAAAAATGAAACTCCTGAAGCTCCACTCATTTTTACAAAGGCAAATACCACGATTGTCCCTAATGGACAAAGCTTCCCTCTTCCCTCTTGGTCATCAGACATTCAGCATGAAGTTGAACTAGGTCTTATACTTGATGAATCTTTAGAAGTGTCACATATTTGTGTGGCCCTTGATTTGACTGCCAGAGATAAACAAGCGGAACTTAAAAAAAAGGGTTCGCCCTGGACTCTGGCAAAATCATTTAAGAACTCATGTCCTCTTGGAGAAATGATCTCTCTCGACGATTTTAAAACCCAAGTTCTAGAGGGAACAATTGCTCTAAAAGTCAATGGAGTGATCAAACAACAAGGGCAATTCAAAAATATGATTTTTTCCATCTCAGAACTGCTCTCATATCTCAAAGAGCATTTTCCTCTCTCACCTGGTGATCTTATTTTAACTGGAACACCGGCCGGTGTTGGACAGATTCATAAAGGTGACTATCTTGAGGCTTACCTCAATGGGGAATTGAAAGGAAACTGGAAAGTTTTGAACTAAAATTTCAAAAAAAAAGGAGAACCGAAGTTCTCCTTATTTTTTTCTGATGGTGCCCAGGAAGGGATCGCCTAAGCCATAAAAAGGGACCACAACAGACAATCACAAACCACACTAACTAACTGTAAATTTTAAGTTTTGCTAATTTCGCTTTTAGTCCCTTGTTGCCCGTTTTAGGGGCTTTTTGAAAATTTTAGTCCCGTTTTGGTCCCGCGAATATTACAAAGAATCATCAAATTCACCCAAAACAACGAACAATTACTCATAACGAGCAAAAAAAATATTTAATAGCTTAACCAACACAAATTCAGTCATATTTAATAGGAAATCTGCCGCAGAGATAAGGAGCAAATGTGGAAGCAAAAATTAAAATCACTATTTTAATAATTGTCACAGCTTTTTTTTCAATTCTTGTATTCCTACTTTTAAACACTCCAGGTAATAATAACTTAGCTTCAGACAGACTATTTTTACTTCTGGCCATGTTTACAGTTTTGATATCTTCAACAATCGCATTGATTTTCGCTCCCATTAAAGAATTTGGAAACGATGCCAAAGAAAAAGAAAATGCTTTTAAACGTCTAACGATAAATTTCTCAATTATAGTTGCATTGATCCTCATTATTGTGGTGGCTCATCTTAAACTGCTTAGTGCTGAAATTTTTTATCTCCTATTCGGTGCTGCGCTTTCCGGACTTGGAGTTAAACTTTTTAATGACACAAAAAGCCTTCCTTAAAAAAGCAACGAACTTCTGCATGTTGAGAAACATCCATTAACCTTTATGTTTGGGTTTTGTTAGACACTACACCTTGTCCTTGATTTCAATATCTTTTCTTTTTTTACACTCTTTGACTTCCAGCAAATAAACAGAGTTCCGATCAAACAGAAAGATCTCACAATTGTGCATAAAGCGGTCTATTCTTATGAAGCTTCGCTCTACTCATTCCCACGAACTTCAAAACACAACTTTTTACATTTTGAAATGTCGATAGTCCCTTTGTAGAGGACATGGCTTATCCCTGTAAAGAGATAGGCTGGGAGCGACAAATCATGCGCACACTTTCTAAAATATTCTTCCTGTAATTTTGGCACGGTCGTTTCAAGCTTTTCTGCATTTCCAAGGTAGGAAACAAGAAGGTTGTTTATTGTTTCATGGAGTATCTCTTTAGGAGTGTCTCCTGCCCTCTCACGTTTCAAAATATAGAGTAGATTTGGATCTAAAAAACTTTCAGGGATTTCATAGTAATAATACTTTTTAGCGACCTTAGGCATTCTCAAAGATTGCTCTTCTTTAAAGACCGTTATCATTGCCTCAAGCACTAAAGAAATATCTACTGGCGAGAGATGGATCACATCATTCCAAAGGCAATTTGGAAGCTCTAGTCTGCACTCCATAAGATGAGGACGATGGTCGTACTTGCTTTTATGCTTCAAAAAAACATCTGGATGCTTTGTTTTAAGCTCATTTAGAGGATAGAGGTTCGAGTCCCCCACCAAACCACCAAGAGACTCCATGTGGTAAAAATAACGCTCCTGACCTTTCATTTTATAAGCTCTCCCAAAACTTTTTATCTGGATGCTCTACTTTCTTCACCATACGCAAGTCATGCCATACAAAATCACAATAACTCCCACCTTCCATGATGGTCCTTTCTCTTGTGAGACGAAAGTTTTTATTAGAGCATTTGGCCGCAATAAAATCAAAGTGACAGGCAACAGCGTAAGCTGTTTCTGGATCATCGAGCTTTTTAAGAACCTGATGCCAACGACATTTTTTTATCTTACAACCGGCTCTTCCCTCCTCTAGTTCAAAATCAACACGATTAAAGCCATTCCTAAATAGAGGATGAATCTCTTTCGTATTCATTAAAAGGAAGTCTCTCACGTTCTCGACCTGTGGGAGACCTGTCTTTTTTGTTTGCGCATCAACAAATGCTTTAAAAATGTTAAGCCCTTGCTCTTTGCCCATAATAGCTTCCAAAGACTTCGCCAGGGTGTAATGGGCATAAAGAAAACTTTTCAGCACATTGTTCACGAGCAAAGTTTTTGTCCTATCTTTTTTAAGAAAACTCAAAGAGAAGTCTCTATAGAAAGCCTCTATCGTTTTTTCTTTATAATTCGCAGGAAGTTTTGAATACCTTTTAAAATTTCTTCTTAAGACCGAGAGAAGTTTTTTTTGAGGAATCTTATGTTTTTGGCAGTACTTTAAGAATGACTTAAAATAAGCTGTATTAACTTCAATATAGCGCTCGTAATTGAGGGCCATCTTTTCTGAACTTACATATTGATCAAGAACTTCAAGCCTCACCGATACTCCTTCGAGGTTCCCGATAATCTACAAAGTAGTCGGTGCTGTGCTGCGTTTGATTTATTTATCCGTAAATCGCAATAGGCTGACTTTTTTCATCATCCTCCGAAACGAGACTAATTCTTACCTTCATTCCTAGTGCTTTAGCATATTTTGCAAGAGTTGAAATTTTTAAATCTTTTCTCGCCTCGATCTTAGAAACTTCAGGCTGAGTCAAACCTTTTAATTCAGTTTGATTTTTACCAATCAATTCACGGGCCATTTTTAAACGAATAGCATTGGCTTTCTCATGTCCCTTCTTGATTGCTTTATTATATCTATCCTCACCAACAACTTTCTTGGCATTCGCAAAAAAATCCTGATCATATTTTTTAGTTTTCTTTTTCATTTTTTCTTCTCCGTTTACTTCTTCGCTGGAGACTTATCTCTTGATTTCTTTTCAATTTTCTTTTGTTCTTTCTCTATTTCTTTTTTTCTTTCTTCTAAGTATTTAGCATAAATCTTTTCACTCTTAGCAATCATTTTGTCGTAGAAACTTTTATCACCACTTCCTGCCTTATCTCCTCCAATCACTAAAACACCATTGCGTTCAGGATCAAAAACAAAAAATATCCTTATAACCTTATCACCACTATTAAATCGAAGTTCTTTTAAATTAGTAATAGAACTTCCCTTTAAAGTATCAACATAGGGCCTATTTAAATGAGGCCCAAACTGTCTCAAAATTTCTACGTGCTCTAACGTATCATCTTGGAGCTTTTTATCTGCCTTCTCGTACCAATCCTGAAACTCTTCCGTTTGCTTGATGGTCCACATATATATTATACCCCTAATGACATATGCACTCAAGGGTATATCCCCTTTACGGCATTTGTTTCAACAATCTTAATAGACAACAATAAATTCAGTAATTTAAAAAAATAAGCAGTATTCCCTTCGCGTTCCCAGGAGACTCAACTCTTCCAAGAAAGTATCACTATTAAAATTATAGCTAATAACTCGTTTTACACTAGAGTTGTTTTTCATCGTTCATTTTTTCAAATGTGGGGAGTTAGCAAGATATTACTCACCCAATGTGGGGAGCTAAGTGATTGATTCTCCGTTCTATGTGGGGAGCTCGGCTCTCGATTAACTTTCAAATGTGGGGAGCTAGACTCAGTGAGCAAGAGAAAAACCAATTTCGTCAAACTGCCCACCATGAGCAGCTTTTAGTGTCCCATCGTGAGACACGCTTAAATAATTTTCACCAATTATAAAGTTGCCTGCTTCCCATGGGACACTGTTTTTGTCTCACTCTTCTCATTTACAAAAGACTGTGAGTATAAGCACCACCACCAAAGCCATTTCGTCGAGAAATTTTTCACTGTGAAATGCTGTCTTTATTTTAATGAGCTTACATTTTTCACCCTGAAATGGTCATTGCATCACGAAGCAATGTTTTCATTTCAGAGAGAAATGTTCGTTGAATTGGCAAGAGCTGGTTTCTATAAAAGTTTGTTCACCAGTATTAGAGGAGATTTTTTATGACTAATAACAAAAATGTACGTCCCCAAAGAAGAACAAGCATCGTTGATGACCTTGCATTCTTTCTAGAAGAGATCTTAAAAATTTTGATTAAGTTAATTGAAATCATTATCACATGGCTCCTTAAAAAAGGCTGGGAACTCTATCAACAAAAGGTTCTCAAAAGACCAATACTGCGCATCCTCACTAGAAAGATGCTCGTATCTCGTAAGGGAAGCCTTGATCCTAAAAGCCTCGGTTATGCTCCCAGCAAAAGGGCCAATATCCTTTTAGAAGACCTTCACATGGAAAAGCATACCGCCGTCATTGGTTCCACTGGATCAGGAAAAACAGTCCTTCTAAGCCTTCTTCAGGAACATGCTTTAAGTTCAGGAAGGGCCATCATCTTCTTTGATCCTAAAACCTGTCCTGAAAACATCCAGCGTTTCAAGGCCATCTGCCAACTCTACAAACGAAAGTTTCATATTGTTGCAGAAAAAAGCCAAGACTCCGTCTTCTTTAATCCTCTCTTAGAAGGAAGTCTTTCAGAAATCACAGAAAGAATTATGAATGCTCTAGACTGGTCTGAACCTTTCTATAAGAACGAATCACAAATGGCCCTTTTCAAGGCGATCAGACAGATTAAGGAAGTACAAAAAGAAGATATCACGATCAAGAAATTGATTAGCCTTTTGGAAAAGGTTCCTGAGAGAAAAACCATTTCAGGTTTGATCTCTCAACTTTTTAACATTGATAGCTCAAACTTTTCAAAGCTCATTGAGGGGAATATGAGTAACTCCCTCACCTACCAAAAAATCAGAGAGGAAGGGGCTTGTGTTTATATTGGGATCTCGGCCATTGGATTAGGAAGTTCAGGAAATGCCTTGAACAAACTCTACTTTGGCGGTCTTCTTCAGCATTGCAAAGAGTCCTACTACTCAGCAGATACAAGCAAGCTCAAGCCTTTCAGCATTTTCTTCGATGAACTTTCAAGCATCATCACTGAAGGTTTTATTGACCTTCAAAACAAATGCCGTGGGGTCAAGATGGAAATCACCTACGCAACTCAATGCCCCTCAGACATAGATAGACTCAACGATAATCTCACCACTCAGATTTTTGAAAACACCAACAACCTTTTCATTTTTAATCAAATGGTACCGAAGCATACAGAGTTCTTTGCCAAAACGTGTGGAACCATTCAAACAATCAAGAAGACTTACGCCACAGAAGATGACCAAAGAGGAGGGCGAGGAACAGAAAGAGAAACGGAAGAATTTCTGGCACATGCCAATATTTTTAGAAATTTAAGAGTCGGTCAATGTGTCTTCCTTGAACGAAGTCCCAAGACCCTAGAGCTTCTCAATGTTCGCTTCCAAAAAGAAATTAAGCTCCCCTCTCCTACCCAAGACCAAACACCTACTTCCATTTTTGGCCAGGAGGAAAAATAAAATGCTCTACCTAGAAAACTTAAATCCAAACTACCTTGATATCCTTGGGCCTTTAAAGGATTGGAAAATCCTCTCTACAGAAGACTTAAAAAATCTTTCTGAATACCCTTGTGGGAAGTCGAGCTTCTACAAGGCCATCAAGAGACTAGAATCGGCAAAGCTCATTAAAGGCTTTGCCGATAGTTTCACCAATCAACGTTTTCTCTATCTCCTTGAAGATGGTTTTAAATCCTTAGGTCTTGAAAGAGTGATCCCTATTCATGAAGAAAATCGCTACCACGATGCTCATTTAGTGCGTCTTCTTCTGAAATTTAAGATGATCCCTTACTTTGAAAATTTTCTTCTGGATCACAAAATAAAAAAAGAGTTCCCCCTTTTAAGTCATATCCCTGATGCCGTCATCACTGGAAAGAAGAAAGAAAAATTTCATCTGGCCTTAGAGTTGGAACTCACACAGAAATCCAAAGAAAGAATCAGGGAGGCCTTTCTTTTTTATGAGGCTTCCCCTTACTTCAACAACGTCATCTATTTTTTTAACAGGCTTACCCCATACAAGACTTATCAGGAGGTGCTCAAAGACACGATAGAGATCAAACAAAAAGACCGCTTCATTTTAATTTATGAACCTCAACTAACAAGGAGAATCTATGCCCCAATGAATTCAGAAGTCACATTCAAACAGAAGCAAACGACCTTGAAGGAGATTTTTTCACTATGAATACCAAAATCCAAAGCCCGTCCACTGCCCATCCACAACTTGTCCACACCGTTCAACTCAGGAGTTTACCAATGAGATTTTATTCAATAATACAAAATACTTGCCGCGCCCTTATGATTGACCTCCCCCTCTCTACGTTAACGAGGAGGAGGTCAATCAACGAGCGGATCAGTTATAAAGAAGAAAAGGGTTGTAAACCAAGAAGAGACTATTGGTATCTATTTATTACCACGAGGAGAGAAGAGGTGGTTGTCGATATTGTTAGTAAAAAAAGGAATGATGGTAAGCAGGAAGTCATGTTTGTGCAAAATGGCCTAGCAGACAAAAAAACAGTCTGGAAAAACTTAAAAACGAAGGCCAAGGAAGTCAGAGAGTATTACTTACCAGAATTGAAACATGAAGAAATTCATTGGACTTTAGCTGACGTCGATGGAGTTATTCACAACATTAACGACGAGGTCTGCCTATGACCATGTCGCAAATTCTTTATAACATTGACGAAGCCTCGAAGATTTTAAACATCAAAGTTTCAAGACTTCGAACGGCCATTTTTCGTAGAGAAATTGGTCATATCAAACTGAATGGACTCGTTCGTTTCTCAAGAGAAAACCTTGAGTCTTGGATAAAGGCCAATCAAGTTTTTCCACTCTAAGCTTTAGTCCTTACTGTTTTACAAGGCAGTCTCCTTTTTCTCTAGGGTGTGCTAGAATGGAGACTGCTCTTTAAAAACTAAATACTGGTGACAAAGGACTAAAGGCCCAACACAAGGAGCCTTTATGGAAATGATTAAAAGAAGAAATGAAACTGTTTATAGAGATTCAATTTATGTCGATGGTCAGAGGGTAAGAAGTCCCTACTTTAAAAGAAAGGCCGATGTGAAAGCATGGAAGGCCAAGTATCTTTCAAATAGGGAACTCGCCAAAGTGCATGGAGATGATTTTAAAGTACCTGTGAAGATGACGATTGAGGAGTTCATCACCCGATGGATGGAGGAAAAGGTAAAAGTTCAAAGAAGTGAAAGCACATATACAAATTATGAACGAATTTTTAGACTTCACATTATTCCGTCTTTTGGAAATTTGCTTTTAAGTGATTTTTCAACGCTCCATGCAGACAAGCTTGTAAAAACACTTTTTGATAATGGCCACAATCCAAAAGGGATCAACATTATCCTAAAGACAATTAAGGCCATGTTTAATGAAGCTGAAAAAAATGATCACATTAGACGTAATCCTCTCAGAAGTTATCGGGAACTCAAAGTTCCTAAGCTTCCCCCTGTCTTTTGGAGTCATTTAGAAATTAAGCAATTTCTTCAAATGACATTAGATGATGAGCTTTACCCCCTTTTTGTGGTTGCTCTCAATACAGGAATGAGAAAAGGGGAGCTTGCCGGTCTTTGTTGGGATCGAATCGATTTTTCAAGAAATATGATTGAAGTCAGCCGCATCCGTGATCGTTATGGCCTAAGATGCACAACGAAAACGGGAACAGCTCGACATGTTCCAATGAATGACATGGTGAAGATGACCCTTCTTCGTCTTGCAAAGGATCAGAAAAGTGAGTTTGTTTTTTGTGAAAGAAGTGGAGCCCCTCTGGATATGCATCACCTCTATCGTGATTTTGGAAAGCTTCAAAAGAAAGCTAAAATGACGAAGAGGCTTCGCTTCCATGATCTGCGACACTGCTTTGCAAGTCACTTCATGATGAACGGAGGAAATCTTTACGATCTTCAAAAGATTTTGGGACATACCCAATATGAGATGACTCAAATCTATGCGCACTTGAGCCCAGAGCATCTGGCCCAGACGACGCAGATTGTTTCGTTCGGAAAGGAGTTTCATCAAGAAGAAGGGCCACAAAAAATGGCCCTCATTTCAGTTTAGAAAAATTTTTTGGCGGGTCTTTTATGGCCCGCCTTTTAAATTTTTAAGTGGAATTTTTTTATTTAGGTCCCGTTTTGGTCCCGCGAGATAAAAAAAAAGGAGAACCTATTGATTCTCCTTCGTTTTTTAAAGCTTGGTGCCCAGCAAGGGACTTGAACCCCCACGATGTTGCCAACGGAGGATTTTGAATCCTCTGCGTCTACCATTCCGCCAGCTGGGCACTAAGTGTTGGCTATCATAAATAAACT
>JACCEE010263493.1_pt1 | contig 34600 bp, 48 predicted proteins | sample 7449931 | NCBI WGS metagenome assembly JACCEE01 (sample SAMN15323457, study PRJNA562643) | freshwater metagenome | isolation source: river surface water | place: USA:Blue River Watershed | collected 2017-08-19 | reverse complement strand
TCGTTAAAGGACTATCACTTAATATACTTTCAGTAGTTTCACCTGAAAGGTAATCCATTTTGACTATACCATCAAAAATAGCATTATTAGCAGTAATATTTCCAACAATTACTGATTCTGGAATAATGATCCCACCATTTGCACTCAATGTACCATTAATATGGAAATCTCCTTGAAATGGATTAGATGGCGATGCAATAGGATCGGAAGCACTATCAGCGTATCCTATCGTAGGAGACGTATGATGGTTTTTACTGTGAAACTTGTCGTGAAATCTTGCATTACCAGCCATGTTATTATTTAACTAAATTGCAATGAATTCTCCGAAGTATAAATATGAGTTATGGCAGACATATGCATAAATTTTACAGTACCGATAAATTTGAATCCAAAATTTGATATTATATGGTCTTTTGAATATTCAATTGTTGGTGGAGAAGAAGCGTCTGCTGGATTCACTACGTTCTTATACCAAACTGGAGGGAACTTATTAAATGGTGGAGAATACTCTTCTTTAGGTTATGGACCAAAAGGTTCTAGATCTGGAATATCTGAAGGTTATATTTGTATTGGATTAGATTCAGATGGAGAATTCTCCAAACAATATTTGATGAATACTGGAGTTAATTATAACAATAGTGATACATTAACTGTACGTTCAAAAAAATCTACTGATCCATTTTATTTGATAGATTCGTTTCCTCTATCTTCTTATGAAATACCAGTCGTAACTCAATCAGAAATTTATAATAGATTAAAGTTTTGTCTTACAGATTCTGGTAATACATTACATATGTATTGCTTAGATAAAGCAAGTAATGAATATTTTCTAGTTAAAACAGTAAAACCCAATCTGAATATAGCATATAATCCAAGTAATCCAATTATGCTAAATGTTGGGTTTAGTTATGCATCCCCAGTAAAACCGGGGATGCCAAAAGCTATTTTTAATATTAAAAATGTAAATGTTCAAGGAGTATCTACATCAATCATGTCTGTAGCCTCCGCGACTTAAATTCACATTTAATATCATGTAACATTGCTGGATATCTTTCTTCAATATATTTCAAGAAAGCCTTCTGCTTCATCCAAATATTTGAGGATGACTCCATTTTATCATTAGCGAATTGATTAACATAATCAACTGCTTCCAGTAAGCAACCCCATCTACAGAATTCTTCAAGAGTCATTGAATCTGATTGCTTATTCTTTAAGTTAATAGAAATGTTCATTTTAGATGATTTTTGCATAAAAATCCAAGTAATGCCGCAGCTACTTCTGATGAACGTGTATTACAACCCATCAAGTTTACAGCTTCAACATCTGCTATCATACTATCAAAAATCTTCTTAATCGTCAACTTTTTAATCGCATTCGTATCTCCATTTATGTTGTCTGAAATTAAATCTTTGCAAAGCTTTAAAATAGATTTCAATAAATCAGTACCATTTGTAGCCTTACTATGATTAATTCTACCATAATTATAAGAAGACATTAAAGTTTTATCTTGAGATAAAACGAATGTTTGAATAGCATCATCTATGTTGATCGTTTCTACTTTCTGATCAGTAATAGTAATAGATGATGGCACTTCAATAGCATTATTAAGTTCTGATGATTTAAATTCCATATTATTGATTTTGTTGAAGTCGATTAATTAATTTAGAATAGACCTCAGCGAATTTTTCGTCTTCTTTTTCTAGATTCACTGGGTCCGTTGATAAAAAACTTTTTACCTGAACATCTACAGCAATTTTTCTATCACAATCTTGACATGTATAAGAGTTATCTCCATTCAATTCAATAGGTATAAAATGTCTACAAGCTCTATCACAAGGACAAGAAATTTCACAACCTTGTTTAGAATATTCTTTCAATCTTTCATTATAAACCTTCTCAAACTTTTGCTTGAGATAATCTTTATAAACATTATAAATTACAGTTTGTACTACTGTAGTAAAAACAAAATATTTTATAAAACCAATCCAATCATTTGAAAATAAAAACGCGACACTACTACTTATAGTAAGTAGAGTTAATAAAGATTTCACGACATTAGTCATGTATCTATTTTATAACAAATATCTATATAGTCAATCTATTTTTTAGGATCTAACTCATCCAATAAAGTTATTAATCCGATAAGATCTCTAAGTAAATTATCTAATTGTTCTTTAGATTTTTCTATTACTATTTTTCCTGTACGTTTCAGAGATTTATTGGATTCTGCCTGTTCATACTTCTTTCTAAGTTGAAGAGCAGCAGCATAAATATCACCTACGTCTTTTACTACGAAATTCAATTCGTGTGGCAATAATGTAGTGTTAACAGATACAAAATCAGCATCACTAGTAGGAACTTTAATTTTCTGTAATGGATCATCTTTAGAACCCGGTCCAATACCACTTACTGAACGATTAGCGTCCATCATCTGTTGATCTTCTGACAAAATTCTTCTCTTCATTATGAAATTATTTAATCTAAATGTGCTAAATAAAGTATATGAGTATTAATGCGTACGAATCCGCTTTCTTAAAGATTTTAAGAGAAGAACCAGAAGTTTCGCCAGAAGAAATTAGCGACAGAGAAGCCATGGCTCAAACATTAGACGATGGTACTTCTCCAGAAGATTTTGATGTTGAAGGTGCTGATACAGCGCAAAAGCATATCGAAGCTACAACTCAAATGCAACAAAAGATGGTAGGAGAATTGCAAAGTTGGATTGGTGAACTAGAGAAGTTCTCCAAATTCTTAAATGATCCAAGTAATCCATCTTCTATGCAATCAAGACTTAGAAATGCTGTACCTGATACAATTTTCGATAAGATCAGAGTAGCAGAAAATAAAAAGATTGCACGTGTTTCGATGGAAGTAACTTCTCTTAACGAAATGTTAAAGGGTTACTTATCATCCTCACAAGATCCTAAGTTCAAAGGAGTCTAACGACATCCACTAAGACTAACCATTCCTCTCAATCCAGTTTGAGAGTTATCTAGAATATACTTATAAGGTATTTCTATACCAGTCTTTGAACGCATAATAATATCATTAAAGTCTTTAAAACACTTTCCTAAATCTTTAGGCCAGATGAAAACGGTTTCATTCATCTCTAGTAATTTTTTAGTTTTACTATGAGATGCTGAATCTATCCATTGCGAATCTAGAACCCAAATTCTTTTCTTAAAGTCTAAACTATTAATTTGTTCTTTTTGTTTTTGATTGAACAAAACATAAGACTTCTCTTGAATTCCTCCAACAGCTACACCATTCTTACAAAAGAATGAATTGATCGGACCTTCAAACACGAATACATAATCTGAATTAGGATCAACTCTATCAAAGTTAAATAAGCTTTTTTCGCCATTCTGTTTTGAAATATACTTAGGCAATTTATCAGATGATAGTAATGTTCTACTTTGGTAAAAAACTACTTTACCGTCATCATCATAAAATGGTAATACTAATCTATTTTTATGAACTCTATCAGTTAATGAGATATAAAGAGCTTTTGGTTTATTAATAGCTACATCCAACTTTCTATCCTTAACATATTTTAAGGCTACAGAAACGATAGCATTAGATTTATAATAATCTACTTGTATAGGATCAAATAAATTGATAGAGTCTTCTGGTAATGAAGGTGTCTCAGACTTTTGTATATTGTTTGTATTATCTTGCTGAAGAATGTCGTACTTATTATTCTCAAGATCTTTGATTAGTTCTCTGGGAGACATTCCAGTAATTTCAACTAACCAATTAAATGTATTTTTTTTGTAACCGCAATTATGACAATACAAAAGATTTTTATCAGGTATGTAGAAAAATCTTTGTTTCTTATTCCAAGAATTTCCCTCTCTACAATGAGGACAAGCTGCTTGGTACTTGTTAGTGCCGACAACCCTCTTAGCTCTTCCACCATATTGGAAGAACTTACAAACAACATATTCTTCTGGCACTAAGATCATATAAGAATCTTAACAGCACCAGAAGAATATGTCAATGATTTCTTATACGCTTCTGAATTGATAAGTAACGTCTTCTCTAGTTTTAGCGTCTAAAACTTTAACAATACCTTTCTTTAAAAAAGTACCGCTACTTGGATCAATCCAAACAGCTTCTACATGAATTTTATCTCCAACTACAGTTTCTGTAATCCTTGGTTGAACTGGATTACCAGAAATTTGTGATGTGATTATTTTTGGTTGTACTAGGTTCATAGATGTATTTATTAAAATGAATCACTTCCTCCCTTATTAGGATTATTATTACTCATAAAAATTCTATTCAATAATGTAGCTAAACCATCAGCTTGTAATTGATTCTTCGCATTTAAAATAACGACTGGTTCATTGTCTACATCATATCCAAGTAAAACGAATGCTCCAAGATATTCTTCAATCATTGATACCAAAGCTTGGTTTTCAACTCTCTTAACCTTTTGTTCTTCTATAAAAGCTTCTTCTAAAGACTCTTTCATAATCTTCTCCACATAATCCATATATGCTTTATCCAAAGCATCTTGTTTAGATTGAGTCTTTTTCTTTTTAATCGGAGCCTTCTTCTTTTTAGGAAGATTCTTACTCGGTTCTTTATCGTTAGGGATTGTCATTTGAAGTGGCTCTTTCCGGTTTTTGTTTGTAGTATTTGTTGGTTTCATTGACTGTAGGTATTCCTTTTTCTACTAATATTTGAACTATAACTTCAATTGACTCTGTACTAACAGAATAATTCTTTTGGAAATAATTTCCACCATCGTTAAATTCAAACATTACTTGGTTATTAAAATCTTTATTATGATAGCATGTTAAAAATATTGAAGCTCCACCGGGATCAATTAATACAACCCATTTTCTAGGGTCGATAATATTAAACTGCTGAAATACTCTCAAGACACAGTATCCAGAATCTCTCATTCTTTTAATGAAATATCCGGGTGTCTTAATCTTATTTTGCTGACGTTTATTAATTGTTAATTTCATTGTTCGTGAGCAGAAGCTACATATTTCAAAATATAGTTATTATCAAAAATATCGATTGCAATAACACCTACATTAGTATTTATAGAAACACCAACATCATTGGTTTTGTGTCCTGTAATCATTTTAAATAGATCGAATGGGAATGGAACAGATTTTACATTACTACCATCATACGTTTCTGCAATCTTCATACTAAAAGTATCCACATTTCTCTTAGTCTTATCATCCAATTCAGCACTGACTCCAACACCATCAGTAGAAATATAAATCTTATTACTATTAGTAATAAATGCAGATGATTTAATCAATGATGTAAACACATCAGACTTTACCAAGAACTTAGTATCATACTGAAATTCCATTAACTTTTTAATAGAAACTTTTGGAAGTGGAATGTTTGATTCATCTGTTAAGAAGATTTTAAACTTATTATTCGTACCAATATATTCAATATTGTTGGAATTCACAATCAGATCTACTGATGGTTCTTGAATCATATCAAGTGCCTTAATGAGCTTTTTAATGTCAGAAAAACCTAGGTTTAGGTTATCACCACTATATGTAATGTCATCACATTTTGCATATAACTTAATATTATTCTCAGCATTAACCAAAGAAAAAACGTGTCCGTCACGTAAAGTGAGCAGACACGTTTCTTGTATTCTAGAGATTGGTGTTAAAAACTTGCTTACAAAATTATTCTTGTTTTGTAGAGTTATTTTTCGAAAGGTTTCCATACTGTTGTGAGAGCATATCATATATGCCTTTCAACGTATTGTCAATACCAATAACAGCATTAACCAATTCTTTAGGAAACGATACACCACTACCAGACATCTGTTCATTAGCAGTAGCTTGCTCTGCGATCGTAGGACGAGAAATAAAGTTTTCAGGATTATTTTTAATATCCTCAACAGCACGCTCAGCTAATCTAGTGAACTCCTCTCTCTTAGGTTGTAGGTGCGGTTTAGCACCTACAATATTACTATCTACTTGCGATACTTCCCTGTAAATATTTCCTAAGAAATTAAGTACAGCCGATCTTGTTTCGAATTCTTCTCTTGTCATATTATTACTTGCTCTTAATTACATCTTCAATCAGTTCATCGATTCCAAAATCATCAATCTCAACATCAGAAACAACATCTAAGTCATCCTTTTTGCTGATAGATTCTAGAACTTCATCCTCTTCAATCTCTCTCTTAGCTTGTGATGATTGCTTAGAAGATTCTTGCTTTTCAGTCTGAGAGTTTACACAAAGGAAATGTGTATTCCAGAACTCCTTAATTTCTTCTTCAGTCTTGGTTTGAATGATAGTTGTAAGATCAAATACAGAATTTTGAATCTGTTCAACCTTCTCCTTAGACAATCCAAGATCTGATGGTGGAGAGAAACGACTGCTAGTATAAACAGTATACGGACCTTGCTTTTCTGCCTTCAACTTGAAGTTTACTCCACCTTCACCAAGATCAAATACACGCTGACCAAATTCATCACTATCTTCACCATCTACAGCAGCTTCAATAATTTTGTTCAACTGACGACCATAACGAAGAATCTTTACAGTTCCATTGTTTTCTGGATTTTCTGGATCATCAACTACATAAACATTAACAGCCCAATACTCATTCCACTTTACCTTCTCTGCCTTTTCCTTAAGAAGTTGATTGTCACTCTTCTTAATCTTTAAACGCTCAGTTCCGATTGGATCTCTCTTACCAAAGGTTTGAAGAGAAATAATAGAAACATAATCTCCAGTGCTAAAACTGTCCCATCCATGAGAATAGTAATGAAAGAAAGTAGAACTACCGTCCTTAATATTTGGTACAAGACGAAGAACATATGTCTTACCAGCCTTTGGTTTGAGAATGTTCTTATAAACACTATTACCACCATCACCAGATGCCTTACTAAGTGATTCCCTAATTGATTTGAATATTTCAGATGTATACATAATTAATTGATTTTATTGATATTATTGATTTTATTGATTATTAATGATTTTAATTTTATTGATTTGTTAAACTTGAATTGAGCTTTTGATAAGACTTCAAAAAAATTATCGTCAAACCAAAGACCTATCAAGTCTTCACTCATTGACTTTACCACCTTCTCACCGTCTTTCAAGCAAAAAATGAAATAAATCGGAATTTTCCCATCTTTTAAATGTAATAGGATCGAATGTGATAAACCTTCACAATGATGAGCATAGTCATCAATGTTTATCCCCTTTTCAGAGATAAATTGTTCTACAAACTTAAAAGATTCTTCTGCCTTCTCTAACATCATATCAGAGTCTGGTTCAGAACTTAAAAGTTGTTTTAAATATAGATCATAAGCCTTAATAGCTCTTCTAGTAAGATAAAATTTTAAATCGAAATATTGTTCGTCTTTAAAAACTATATAAGGTGCTGATAAAAAATCTTTTACACTAATGTTTTTAAACTCTTCAAAAAAAGTATTAAGCCTTTTTAGCGTTTCTACCTTTTCCTTTTCCAGTCCTTGGAACTCTTGCCGCAACCTGAACGGTTTTCCTCGTAGTTTTCGTGATAACGACAGGTGTTCGTTGTATAGATATTTTTCGAAATTCGTGAGCATTTTTCTTAATAATAGTTCCTTTAGGTGAATTTAAAAATTTTGAAATGTACTTACTTTTTGCAATTGTTGGATCGTAATCGATAATAAATTTTAGAAGTTCATAATCTGTATCAATACATATAAGATCTTTTAAAATATTTTTATAATTTTCATTCTTAATAAGTTCAAGAAATATATTTGCTATATTCAATCTTTTACCATTAATGATACACAGAAAACTACAAAAACATAAAAACTTGTGCTCTATCAACTTTTTATCGATAACATGATGGATCATTAAAATAGTTAATCACCCATCATAAAAAATCTACTCCGATAAATCTTCCAACGATTCTTCTTCTTCACTATCTTCAATAGTACACATAGTATTATTGAATTCATCATCTTCAATTAATGTTAATGTATCTGTATCTAACTTGAAAGCATATTCACCATAGTTAGCACCCCAACGATTCTTTAACATTTTAAATCTCATTACAGGTAATGATTTCTCTCCAGTTTTCTTATATACACCAAAGATAAAATCACAAGTAGCAGCAATATTAATAGATTCCGATAGATTTGCCAACTCTGGCCCATTATCTTCATCAAATCCACCACGATTAATTTGTGTAGCTGTAATAAAAGGACAAGCAAATACATATGATAACGCCCTTACTTGTTCTGTAACATACTTTAATCTTTCATAAGAATTGTTACCAACTTCTCCATGTAAAAGATTCAAATAATCAATTACTACAGCATCAACTTTAAATCCACTATCATTTACAGACTTAATATATGCTTCCAATTGACTTGGGGTAATTTTACTTGGGGGAAATTCTTTAATCATCAACTGGCCAATATTACTTCTGGTTTTATAAATCTCCATTGCTTCTGCAATCTCATCAGCTTTCTCTTTTAATTTATAAATTGGAATCTTTATCATCCCAGAAGTAATCCTAGATGCATACATCATCTCAGACATTTCCAATGATATAAGTAAAACATTCTTACCATTCTCTACAATATTTTTAGCCAGATTACCAAGTACAATACTCTTTCCCACATTTACTTGACCCACAACAAGATACAAAGCTTTTCCTTCAGACCTAAATCCTCCATCCATAATATTATCCAACCAATTAAATTTGGATTTCAAAAAGCTTTCTTTGAGCTTCAAAGATTCTACTAACAAGTCATAATCTTTAGTAATATTAAAACCACCTTTATTATCTAGATTTATTTTACAACGCTTTTCAAATGAATCCAGAATCTTAGAAGAATCAATATTACCAGATTGAATATCATCAACGACACTAATCATTGCTTTATAAATACCACGTTCTTTTAAGAATCTTTCAGTACAATTATAAAGCTCAGTATCATTAAATGATTTATCAAGAATTTTGAAGTCATTCAAAATCTTTACAAAAGATTCAGACAATTCTTTTGAATTGATATAGTTTTTAACTTCAGTTAAATTTGGAAAGATATTCTTTTCTGAAAAGATTTTTTGAACGAGAGAAATGATATTCTTTCGATCTTTATCATGAACATAATCCAATTCAAAAAATGGATTAATCCTAGAAAAATAATTCTTATCAGTAAGCATCTTATAGCAAAAGATGCTTTCAAAATTATCCAAATTCAAAGTCATACTCTCAAGATTATACTATTGAGCGTATTCTTGCAAGAACTTTTGATTACTATCTTTCCACAATTTATCTTCCATCGACAATAAACCCGGAGATTGATGGATAACATGAATCGGATAAACTCCAATCTTTAATCCTTTTCTGTTAGCATCAATACAAGATGCAAGATCATAATGATGGAATGTATAATTTTCATTAAATCTCCAACCCTTATCAAGAATAGATGGTAAATGAATTGCCATAAATAATCCATCAATTAATGCTACTCTAGATGGTGTTGGACCAAATGCTGTCATATATGTCTGATTACTATCTTTAGATGCTGGATGAGCTACTTGGCCTCTATGATCCTTTCTCTCAGACATAATATGCCATAATGCTGGATTATTCAATCTAGGATTAAGACATCCAGCTAATCCTACAATATCATAACCTAATTGCTTTTTTGCATACATGATCTTTTCCACCAACTTCAAATCATCAATATATACATCATCATGACAAAACACCAGATAATTTATGTCTAGATTTTTATACTGCTCTATTTTTTCATTATATACTTCAGGTAAACCTTTTGTATTTTCATAAACAAAATCAAATATAATATCTCCTCTATACTTAAAATCATCCATACATCTATACAATGAAGAATTTTTAGATTCTTCTTCGGTGTGTCTTGTACAAGAAATAACAGCTAAATTAATGCTCATACAAATATCTATTCAAAAAAGATAAATAGTAAATATGAGAATTTTAAGAAGACCCGGTTTTGCGGATTATGTTTTAAACGAAGGTAGAATTCATACAGATATTCTTAAGAAAAGAATCGCAGATTGCTTGGATAGAAATACTCTTGGCAAATCTCCAGTTTATGTAGTTCAAAAAATTGCAGAAGAACTTAAATTAAAGTATGGTGAAAACTTCGATTTATCAATATTAAAAGCTGATGAAATCGTTCAAATCGCTAATTCTCCTTATATTACTAGAGGTTTATTTGAACCAAAATTAAGACAAGAATTACAACAAGTTACTTCAACACAAACTCAAGAAGTAGAAAATGAAGTTGAACAAGAAGAACAAGAGGAAGAACAAGAAGATGTAGTTGGAGATTATTTTGCAGCATCACAAGAAACTCAAGATGATACATTCGACTCAGAAGACTATAGTGATTCTTATTCTGATATGGATGTAGATTCTCCAGAATTAGCTACAGCAGCAGAATCTGCTCAAGTTAAAAGAAAAGAATCTGCTAAAATATTAAACGAACAATATAAAAAGAGACTACAAAAATTGTACTCTACAGAAGAACGATATAATGGTAGATAATAAAAAAGCCCCCTTTCGGGGGCTTTTTAGTTTATAATTACTTCTCGTACATATTTGTTAGGAAAGCTTCTTCATCCTCTTGGGATACTGAACCAAGTTTCCAAGCTACATCAATCTTATCTTGAAGCTTTGGAATAATCTTATCTTCCCAGAACTTAAGATCTCTAACAAAGTTTTTAGCATAACCAATCTTCTCACCATCAAATGTGTAAGTTGGACCATTTTGTTGGATAATATCGAAACCAACAGCTAAATCTAATAAGCCATGATAACGGTCAACACCTCTATCATATGAAATATATGTTTCACCTTCCAAGTATTGTTTCAAGAAGCGATTCTTAGTAGTCAAAGCTCTAATAAGAATACCAACATAATTTCTTTGTCCAACAGCAACCTTATCATCTTTTGATGTATCTTCTTTAGTTGCCTTTCTACTCATTTGCAAAACAATAGAAGATAGATATTCAATAGACTTTCCACCAGACATCTTCTTAACTAATGTTGGATGTAATGCTGTAGGATCATCATATAAGTGATTAGTAGCAATAATTGGTGTTCCAGTCTTAGCAGCTAAGTGTGTTGTATTAACAAGCAATGTTCTAAGTGATCTAGCTTTACCACCCATATCTACAGCAGTAGAACTTTTTTCGATACGAGAGATATCCAATTCACTAGAAAGGTTTGCCAAAGAATCAATAGCTACAATAAACTTACCATGCAAGTTCTTTTCATATACAGAAGTTAAAAACTTGTGCAATGAATTCCTACATTCTTCTACAGTAGTTACTGGAACATACTTAGTAAGTTTTGGATCAACTCCAAGTTTTTCTGCTCCTGCTTTTTCAATAGCATTTTCAGAATCTAAAATAACAGCAATCATTCCTTGCTTTTGAGCATTTGCAATAATCTTTTGTAAGAATAAACTCTTACCAGTTTGTGATTCTGCATAGAATGTTGTAATCCTACCACAAGGAATTCCACCATCTTTAATCTTACCAGATAAGATAGCATTCAAAGAATAACTACCAGTATCAATCCATTTACTGACTTGTGATAATGTATTATCCTCAAGCATAGTTGCATGAGGATTATCATCGAAAGCACCTAAAGCAGATATAATATCTTTATCCATATAAACATATAATAACACAACAAAAAGAAAAAAGCTACTACTTTTTTATAAGTAGTAGCTTTTTATTAGCGACCGAACTATATCTTACTTACCTTCGTCATCAAACAACTTAACTACATTACCATCACCACTTGGTGTGATAATTGGTGATGGATTAAAAATCCTATCATACTGACCAGCTAAACGCTCATCAATTTCAACACCAACTCCAACAGTAACAGCCGATGTCTTATATTCCCAAGTAGACCCATCTGAACGTTTTGATTCAGGAAGGAATTCGTTAAAGAATAATGGAATTAACTGAACTTGAAGTTGACCACGTTCACCTTGAATAGTATGAATCATTACAGGATTCTTAACATTAAGAGTTGTTCCAGTAGAAGAAACTTGTTCTCCAAGAATAGTTCTACCGATTCCGTCAATGAATATAATTTTTTGATTAGCCATATGTTTATATAATATAGCATACAGATATCACCAAATCAAGAGAAAAGTTCATCCAAATCAACTTTAAATTGACTAGTTGGTTTATAAATTTCCCACTGCATTATTTTATAAAACCTTTCAATACATTGATACACATCTTTATCAAACATCTTTTCCAAATTAATCTGGAATAAATCTTCGAACTCTTTTGGGAATCTATTCTTAAATGCTATAGCTTCAACATTATATGAATTTGGAACATCAACATAAAAGTATTTGATCTTATCTCCACTAAAGATAGCTTCATACTTATTATCAATCTTCAATTCCTTAATGATTCTATTATAAAAGTAAGCAGCTTTTACATGACAAGGCATTCCTTTAATTGTAATATTGCCATCACATTTATTAGTATATTCTTCCAGCTTCTTAATTCCGCTAGTTAATGATATCATTTCAACACCCATATCAAGAAACTTATCATATACATTTTTAAATGCTTGATTAGTTAATGTTTTAGATTTTGTAAGAATCATTGTTTGGATTACCTTTTCTACATGAGGTTTGATTTCTTTTGGCATTCTAGTATTAACCAAATCAATTCCAGTATACTTCCAATCATCACATGGTAAACCTTCTTCATCTAGAATATGTAAAGCATATCTTTTCTTGCTTAACATAATTCCTTTATCAGATATTTTATCACGCTTAAACTCAATTCTAGAATCAATAGAATTTAATTCATCCTTCATGAACTTGGCAATACCTTTGTTAAGATGATCATTAATCTTATCGATTTCTGCATAACCTTCTTTAGTAACTTTGTTACCATTAAAGATCTTTACAGGTATTTGTTTTACTGTAATAAAGCAACTATCAGAATCTCCATACAAGAAACAATCATCTACATCTTTACCAATACGTTGAACAAAATATTCTTGAATAATATCTTTAGATTTTTGAATTACAGATTGTCCAGTAAGAGTAATTGAGCTTGCAATATCATCATCACCAATTGGTGCTTTCTTATTTCCAAAAACTCCATAAACACTATTAATGAAAATCTTAATAGCTTGTTGTTTAGTCTTTAAACGATTACATTCAATAAGAACATCTTCAGGATTACTTACTTCTCCAGCATCTAATTCTTTCTTGAGTTTCTTAAACTTCTTTTGGATTTGAACACGTTTTTTGTAGTTCTCATCAACCAAATCACACATAATGCCTTTCTTCTTTTGAGTAAAAAGAACATCAGCTTTTGAAATAGCAATTTGATTATCAATTAAAAGCTTTTTAAAGTTTTCATGAGTTAACTTGTAATTTTTACCATTAACATGTTTTACATTAATAAAATTGTCATCTCTACTTGTAATAACACCAAACTTTGTCTCTGGAGACATGTTTAATGAAATCATAATATTTGGATAAAGAGAATTAGCATCAAATGTTACAATACCTTCATGATGTCCAGTAACAGGTGGAAATACGAATCCTCCGGGGTTTTCTCTAGTAGAATCTCTAACAAATGTATTAATGATTTGTTTTTGTTTCCTAGCTTTAATTGCAGCACATCCAACAACTACTGATACAGTTGCTAATGCCATATCTAAAGTTCCACAACCCATGTAAGCAATCATTCTAAGAAGATCAATATACATTAATTGTTGCTCTAATCTAACAATCAATCGAACGTCATGAATGTTATATTCAACAAACGTATTCCAATCATCTCTCATGAATTCATACAAACTTCTATCACCATAATCCAATTTATTTTCCTTCAATTCAATATTGGCAATGTGATCCAACTTATAACTTTCTCTGTTAGATAAACAAAACTTCTTATAGATATCCAAATAATCTACTACAGACAAACCTTCAATCTTATGAATGATTTGCTTCTTACCAAACTTACTCATCATTTCTCTGGTATAGATACTTTGAATTGTAGATAATCTAGCAGCAGAACCTTCTGGTAAAATATTTGAAATCCTATTAATCAAATATGGAATATCATATCCTTGAATATTCCATCCAGTAATTACATCAAATCTTTCTCTTTCCATGTACTTGATGAAGTCCAATAACATCTCTTCTTCATCAGCAAAGAATTTAAAACGAACATCTGCATCAGTAGTTTTAAATGGTTTTAATCCCCATACATTGTATATCTTCTGATAAGAATCATAAATTGTAATTACATTAATTGGAGTTTTAGCATCTTCTGGTGAAGAAAACTCATCCTTATCAACAGCTTCAATATCTAGATATGCAATCTTAAGTGGGAACTTAGAAAAGTCTGGATCATCTACATGTTCTGAAAACATATCCAATAATACTTGCTGCTCTGGTCTAATGTTCTCAAACAATCTTGTAAGATTATTTTGTTCGACAAATTTCATTCTATCAAACAAATCTTTAAATGAATACTTCTTAAGTTTAGTTCCAAAAATACTAACACCATCTTCACCTTTATTATCTTCCAAATAAAGATATGGTCTAAAATCAACAGAGAAATCTATTCTATTACCATCATCATCCCATGTATAAACGATGACTTCTTTCTTCTTGATATCATAAACAACATTTCGATAACCATTCATCTTTCCCATAAAATGGAAGAATATCACACCAACAACAAATCTTCAAGAAAATTTACAGCACAATGGTTTTAGTACCAGAAATAATGAATCTATTAATATCTAATCCATTACCAACATAACTATCTATTATCATGTCATAACTATATCCGTCATTTCCTACAACAGGTTTAAATGGATTTTTGGATACTTTACTTAAAATACCTAAATTACTATAATTTGATGTATAATTTGAAACAGATAATGATATGTAATTGGAAATATATTTCAACTCTTCAGTTGTTAAATCATCTACATAAAATTCGTTATAATCTGTTATATACAAATCACAACCTTTCAAACCAATCTCACCATTATATCCAGCTGTAATTGATTCGGTCAAATTCCATCCAACACTATTTTCAATAAAGCTTTTAACTGGAAATCCTAAACAACGATTCAATATTTTCTGATCATCTGTTTCAAAACGAATATCAATACTATCTGTTTGTATTGATCCATAATTATTGAATATTTTAACACTATATGATCCAAAATCTTCTTCTTGTAAGAAATTTATTTTGATCTTGTTCTTAGTAGTAGTTGTAAATAATTCACCATTTTTATACCATTCATAATATGAATCATTAGAAATAGTATTCTTTGCAACTACATCAAATGTTATTGTATCGTTGATTTCAAATTTATTAACATTTAATGGATATGTTAAAAAGCTAATTAATTTAGGAACTCCAGCATTTTGTGTAGCTGGTGGATTTGAACTTAATGTAATTGTTTGTGATGTTGCTTCGCCAAAGCCATTATAAACTCTCAAGTAATATTCTCCGATACGATTATCATCAAAGGAATTTATTACAAGTATTTTATCTGTTGAGATTAGATTATAATTAAATATCCACTCATAATTTAATTCTGGTAATCCACTAACATTTGGAGTTATTGTAACATAAGAACCCTCTTCTATATAAGAAGGATATACTGTTAATCCACATAAAACAGGATATGTGGATTCTACAGCACTCAATTTACTATACAAATAATTAGATAATTCTTCAATAGAAGCTTTATATGTAACAGAACCTCTTTCTACAAAGGTACTGATATCCATAGATGTTGGATCTATGGAATCATAATCTTCTATGAGTTTATCATCTGCCATGTATCTATTTAATACGAATTGTATCTAGTAAGGTTCTTTCTATCCTTAGAACCATATGGTGTAGTAAACAATTCTACATAACAATCCAAATTTTTATCTAGTTCTAAGAATCTATCTTCAGCTACTTTTCTACGTTTATGATAAGAATTCTTATAATGTCCTGCTCTAAAGACTTCTTCCTGAATCTTAGCAATCATTTCTTCACCTGTCTTAAATTTAATTTCAGCATCCTTGTATGTAATCATGTCCTGACAAGCTACAGGAATACCAAACGAACAAGCTTCAATATACTTAATATCACTCTTAGATCTATTAAAGTTATTATCTTGTAATGGAGCAACCATCATTTGTACATTTAGATCATAGATTTTCTTAGGGAAATCATACAATCTACACCAAGGATGGAATTCGATTTCCTTGTTTTGTACATAAGGATGTAGTTGAAGTGGATATGCTCCAATGAAAATCCATTGGAATTTATGTCTGGTATCAATTATAGCTTTAATAACATGTTCGAAATCATCCTTTTGATTGACCTTGTTTTCAACATCAAAATGAGCACCAGAACCCGAATACAAGATCCTAGGTTTCTTTTTATTGTTATCATAATCTCTATTTAATTTATTTGGATCAAAATAATTTCCAATCCAGAATCTAGCAGGGAAGTTTGGAATTACAGAGATTTCTTTCTTACCAGTTTTTTCCCTATATAAATCTCTCATAAAATCACATGTGACAGAAACTTCATCACACATATTCATGATATCAATAACATTTTGTCGAATTTCAGGAGATGTAAATGCTCCTTTAAACTTATTAAAGTCTGGGATATCTTCAGCAAAAACTACATCATCAACTTCATAAATGATTTTAAATCCAAGTTGATTCTGAATACCTTTTAAGAACTCTATAAATTTCTTTTGATCAGATGTTGCTTGTCGTTGTACACGGACAGCTTTGACATTACGATACCAATTAGGATCACCAATCATTACGAATGTATCAGTAACAGTCATCTTAGCTTGATAATTAAGCATATGAGATGGCCATCCCATTCTGTAAAGACCACATCCACTAAAATCTGCTGTGTATTGAACTACTCTAGGTAAATCTAGTTCTGGACTTTTTTCAAATGATTTTGCAGGTTGAGCTACTCTAGTAACAGGAATTGGTGGCTCGACCTTTTGAAAAGGTATCGGAGGCTTAAAGTACGACATACTAGGATTTATAGTATGTCGTACTTTTTTCAAGTTAATTAAATGGATTGTATTCTATTTTTTTAGTAATGTTATCTTTCTTCTCCAAGAAGATTACTTCTCCTGTTGCAGCTTCTAAGCTTTCTTTTCTATGAGAAATTACATAAACACACTCATTATATTTCTTAACTCTTTCATTAATGATTTCAGTAATTAAATTAATACCTTTATCATCTAAACAAGAATCAAATAATTCATCATAGATTGCAATATTGTAACAAACATCACCTTGAAGCATTCTCATATCCATGAATGCAAATAAGCAAGCAAAGTCAATATTCTTACGTTCTGCTCCAGAGAAATTGAAATATGAACACTTTTTGTTATTGTCATTAATAATCTCTTCTTCAAAATGACAATCAAAATAACATAAACAATTAGCATTCATCTTATTCAAATAATATTGAATTCTTTCATTCAATACTTCAAGTATTTTATTTACAATATATGTTTTAACTCCATCTTCTGAAAAGATAAACTTCATTGTATCCAACATATTCATCTTATTACGATTCTCATTAACAACATCTTTAGTATCATTCAGAAGCTTTTCTTCAGATAAAATAGTATCATCCAATTCAGTTTCTTGTGATTGCATTGATTGAATATCTTCATCCAATGTTGATAACCATTCATTCAACTGCTTCATCCTTGTTTCAAGATTAATCTTCTTTTGTTGTCCAAGTTTAACTGTAGAAACTTTTAGATTACAAGCATCAATACCATTCTTTACAGTATCTCTTTTAGAACGCATTTTTGTAATGTATTCTTGAATCTCATTCTTCTTCTGAGAAAGCTCACCAATTTTAGTTTCGTAAGTAATCTTTTCTTTTTCGATTTCACTATGATCATGTTCAGCATTTTCTCTCTTACAAAGAGGACAAAACTTTGGTTTACTTTCTACTTGATTAATCTTTTCTTTAAGATTTTCAATAGAACTATCTAACTTCCAAAAGTTTTTATTTGCTGTATCTAAAGCATCGTTAATCTTAACAAATGCATCATTAAGCTTACTCAAATTAGTCTTAACATCATCCATACTATCAACTTTTAACGATAATATCTCATCCTCTAAGTTAGACTTTTCTTTGATGTTAGAATCCTTCCTTTCCAAATACTTTTGTAGTTTAGCAACTCTATTATCAAGAATGCTTTTACGCTGAGAAACAAAAGAGTTTAAACTCCTTTCGATTCCTTGCATTTTATTAAACTCAATATCATAATCCTTTTTCTTAGAATTGAATTCATCTCTAGCAATATTAAGCATCTTACTAAAAACATCTAGATTAAGAATGCCTTCAATAAACTTACGCTTATCAACTTTATTCTTAGCCATAAATGGAACAGTATTATTCAATGTCATGATAACACAGTTCTCAAAGATACTTGGTGTAGCATTAATCAATTTGTGAACATATTCTTCAGTATTCTTAATCGAATCCAAAGTAATATCTGAACCATTATGATACAAATATAATTTTGAAGGATTAGCAGTTCTAATTAACTTATACGAATCTGTTTTGCTACCAATTTGAACATCAAACTCAACTTCAATTTTACACAAACCATTAGTAAATGAGTTTGTAATTAATTCCTTTTTAAGGTCTCCACGGATAGTTGAACCAAAGATTGCATAATACAATGATTCCATCATGGATGATTTTCCAAGACCATTCCTTCTATCATTGTCATCTCTATTAACTCCAGTAACAATATTTAAACCCTTTTTAAAGTCTAAAGTTACAGGTTCATTACCAAATGACAAAAAGTTTTGAATAGTTAGTTTTTTAAAATTTACGCACTTCATCTGATTTAGCTTTGTTAAAAATTTCTAAGGCACACTTTACAATTTCATCTTTATTGTTCATGTCCATCAATTCAATATATTCCATAATTGCTTGAGGAATGTCAATTCCAGAAAAGTCTTTTCTTTCTTCTTCTAACCCATATTCAGAAGCTACAGTTTCATACTCAACCTTTAAATCTGTTGGATGAAGAGCACGAAGCTTATTCAAAATAAACTCCATATCATCTGTAGTAATCTTTCTATCAATCTTGAGTTTTACTAAATTATTTTCAAACAATTCAACTACATTTTGATTAATAGAACCTTCACTAATCAAATGTGATAACTGAATGTTATTATGCTTAGGAGACTTCTTATTCTCCACAAATTCAATCTCATCAGATTCTACATCCCACAAGTAAAAACCTTTTGTAGAACCAGCATCGTTGTAATCAGTTTGAAATGGATTACCAACATAAACTATTCTTCCCATATCATAATACTTCTCATCTCTTAAATGAAAGTGACCTGAGAATACTGAGGGACTTTTTTTAAGTAAATCTTCTGCAACGAATCCATCTTCACATAAAGCAAATGAATTCATTTTGAACATAGTAATTTCAAAATGACCAAAGGTTACATCACAAACAGGAATATCATTAAGTTTAATTCCCCAAGGAATAAAATTGATTTTCTTATCGTGACTATCAACAGTAAAAACTTTATCTACCACTTTTACATTTTTCCATCCTTTAAATGGTGATAAAGAATTAACATCAGAACTGTCTTTCAAAAAACAATCATGATTTCCTACAATCATTGTAAGATTGAAATCAGAAAATAATTCCAGTAATTTAACTCCAAAATGTAGACTATCTACAGATACTTCATCTCTTGTATGGAAGTAATCGCCACAAAAAACAACATCTCTGATATCCCTACTTTTAAGTTCTTTAACAAACCATTCAGCCCAATCCATAGACACATCGTGCCAGAATTTAGAATCATGGTGAACTCCTATGTGGATATCAGAGAATATCGCAACTTTATTACTATTAAAATAATTCACTCAACCATAGTATCATACACTACCATCTCTGTCAATCTTGATCGAAAAACGATTCTTCAGTAGAGTCAATAATAGGTCTTACATAAACATGTCCTTCACTTACAGAAAGATATTCTTCATACTTTCTTTCTCTGTAACTGGTAACAGTATCATGTTGTTTCTTTTCCTTTTTAATTCTATTAATAAAAGCATGGAATGCTATCGTTGTGAAATATCCAAATGGAGATGATTCAGATTGGATATCAAACTTCTTACGTTTTAATGCGGAGAACATTTTCAATATAGCGTCTCCTATCATTTCTTCCTTGTAAGAATACTTATAAAATTTAGAATTGTATCCAAGACCTTCAGCAATCTTGTTAATACAATCTCCCAAATAATTAGTACAATTATTTGTTTTATAATACAATTCAATTTCTTGCCTAAATTTAATAGGATCTACATAATATTTGTCTTTATCTTTTGGAGTTTTCATAATTTTTCTTTAATATCAATTTCTTTAAATTCTATTTGTTCAGATGTGTAAATTGTTTTACGTTTCATGTAATGCTTCGTTCCGAACCTCAACTTATCTGCAATATCAATAATGATAAGTTTATTCTTATCTTTATGCTTTCTAAGTCCTCTACCAATACTTTGAACTACTCTAGTAAAGCTTTTACCTAAAGCAGCAAAGATAATCATATGAATATTTTTAATATTCACTCCAGTTGAAAAGATTGAAGACATCGCAACACATATTACGTTGTTTCTTTTCTCCATCATCTGTTTTGCTTTATCTCTATCTTGAGTAGAAACATCACCTTTAATGAATACAACTTCTCTATCAGGAAACTTGTTACTTAAAATGCTATATAATAAATCTCCATGAACCAAATGGTTTACAAGAATCAATATATTCTTATTAAAACTCTTACAAGTAGATTGAATTACATAATTTCTAAAAATACTTTTATAGATGAAATCCAATTCAATCATGTAGTTTTCTTGACCCTTTACTTTATAGTCATATGGTGGGTCATCCAAATAATCAATTTTAAATATCTTTACTTCTGCATTTGTTAATATATCTCTTTTTCTAAGTTCTGAAGATTTCTTTTGTATAAGAACTGGACCAACTTTGCCCAATACATTCCATCTATCTGATACGTCTTCTGGTAATGTTCCAGTAAAACCAAACTTCCTATCTGTAGTAATTGACTCTACTACTTTAGATATTTGAGACCCTTTAGTAATTCTATGAACTTCATCTATAACCAACAAATCCACATCTTTAATCCAAGAATTTTCTAAAAATCTTCTTTGCAATATTGCAGAATTTGCTATAATAACGTTACAACTACTATCTAACTTATTATCACCAGACCATTTACCAACTTTAAATGTTACACCATATTCAACATAATCACTATATGTTTGTTCAACCAAACCAATATCAGGAACGATGACTAAACATTTAAACTTTTGTAAGTTTTCTGAATACAAATAATAGTTTTCAATGAGACAAGCACTAACCAATGTTTTACCAGCAGCAGTAGCCAATACTGCTAATCCTCTGCCATTACTCATACAAGCATGTACAGCATCTTGTTGGTAATCTCTAAGAGATAATTTAAGTCTATCAATAATTTTTTTGTTTAACGATGGCTTGAGTCTTTTGATAACATCTTCTTCTATTTCCAATGTTTCATCTGGATAGTTAATAATATGCTTTTTGATTTCTTCTACTAAACCAATATCGAATTGACCTATTGGAGTAATTGCATATAATCTCTTTGGAATATATGGAGACCTGCCATATTTTGCTGCTGGATTAAATGAAGAGAAATGTTCTCTAATAAGTTCTAACTTATCTGAGATAAGAAAGCATTTATTATTATTTTCTCTATCCAAAACAATCTTAATCATATTACATCTCCATTGTCATCAATTGCACTAGATTCTTAACTTGCCAATCCATTGACTTAAAGGTTTCCAGTGCGTGTTGTATTAATTCAATAATACATTCTTGTTCAAAAATATTATCATTGATTTGTTCTACTTGTGGTAATGAATCTAATAAATTCTTTTCGTTATCTTTTGTTAATTTGATTGGAGACTTCTTTTCATCTTTGTGCATTGTTAAAAGTTTTGTTTTAACTTTCTTAAGTTTTTGCACTTCAATTTTATGATTTACTAATCTTGCTGACCAAAAATGTTTCTTGGAAGGAAGTCTATATAAAACTTCCTTTATATTAATGCTATTGAGGATAAAATCCTCTTTTAATTCATTAACATACTTATTATATAAGTCCATAATATAAATAATATCATACAAACCTTATATTTCAATGGATAAATTTAATGAATATTATAATTATTTGATGGAAACCTTATTAGCTGGTGGTTATATATTTGGAAATGATATTGGCTATGGCGATACTGGTGGTGCTGTTGGTAATACAGATTCTTATAATACTGGTAGTTTTGTAATTCCTAAAGGAGGCAAATTATATAGAAGAAATGCTAAAATGGATATTACTAATAAAAAGCCTAGAAAATCTAAAAAGAAATCTTAAATTGTTAAATGAAAGATTTAGGTCATTGGACTACAAAATTAGATATTCCTGAAAATCCTTACGGATTTATCTACATTATTACAAATAATTCAAATGGTAGAATGTATGTTGGAAAAAAGCAAATTCTAACAAAATTAAAACGTAAACCTTTAAAAGGTAAAATTAATAGAAGAATTTCAATTAAAGAAACAGATTGGAAAACATACACAGGAAGTTCCAAAGAATTAAACGAAGATATTAAAAAATTTGGTATCGAAAACTTTTCATTTGAAATTATAAAATTTTGCGAGAATAAAAGTCAAATGGCATATTTTGAAGCAAAAGAACAATTTGATAGAGAAGTTTTAATTAAAGAAGAATATTACAACGGAATAATAAATCTAAGACTTGGTAAAATAAAGTTTTAGTTCTTGATTTTTTCGATTTACTCTGTAAAATAAAAAAAAAGTGAAAAAAGTTGCGGAGAGATTCGTTTTTCTTAAAATTCTAAAAAATTCTTTTTTACAAAAAAATGAAAAGATTCGAAATATTCTACTTGACTTTTAATATATGTAGTGTATAAATAATATTAACTTCTTAAAAAATTAAAAAGTTCAAAAGAATAAAATGATAATTCTTAAAGAATATAATTTAAAATTAATTGATATTAATTTATTATTTCAGAATATATCAATTAAAATATATTCATTTATTAATTGTAATAATTTAAAATTAAATATTAAAAATATTGATTGTAAAAGAATATTTACACATTTTTTAATTGAAGAATTTATTCAATATATTGATAATAATTATAAAAATGTTTTTTATTTTGCAAATAATATAAATTATACAATATTATCTGAATTATTTGATAATAACGATATATTAGAATTATTACAAAATTCTTTAATAGATATTGAAAAATATTGCAATTTTTTTATATTTTTTGGAAATACAATATTACAAGAAAATATTAGCGAAAATGAAATTTTAAAAATTCAATTATTTTTACAAAAGAAAACAAAAAGATTGAATCCTTTAAAGAAAATGAAAATGTTCTGCAAAAAGAATGGATTGGAATATATTTTAGAAAATTTAAAGTCTGTTGAATGTTCCTATAAGTTTGCTTAATCATTGACTTTTTATTTTAAAAATGTTACTATTAAAATCTATGGTTGAAGAAAACACAAATCCAACAGAAGAGCAAGAAAATACTGATGAAGTTTCTATTGATTTAGAGGTTTTTAGTAAAGAAGAACTTATTAAAATCTTAGTAGAGATGGCAGAAAATGATATGACATTCTCACAATACATGGAATCATGTGTTGATGAAATGATTGAAAAAATGGAAGAACGTTCGAAATGACATTCATTATGAGTAAATATATGAATGACATCAAAATTCAATGAAGCGATAAAGAACGCTTATAGAATATTTTTAGAACAAGAAGCACCGGAGGGAGGAGAAACTCCCCCGGATGCTGCTAATAATACAGGAGAAGAACTTCCTCCTGAAGCAGATACACAAAAGAAAGCAGCTGATACAATAGATGCTGCTAGTTTAAGCATGAAGGAAATGTTTGTGGATTTTGTTTCCATGCTAATACAAGAAAAACTAGCAGGTAAATTAAAGGTTGAAAGTCCTGAACTAAATACATTATTAGATGGTATTAAAGAAGCCTTTAATAAAGATAATCCATTGCAAAGTTTAGATGCAATTCAGGAACTAATTAAGGCAGCTAATACTAGATATAAACCCGTTGTATAATATGAAACACGATAAAAATTATAAAGGAAAAGATTGTAAGGACGATAAGAAAGAAGACAAAAAGAAGCTTAAGAAAGAAAGCTTTGATAGTCTAGTAAATTCTTTATTACAAAAGTATATCTTTGGTGAAGAAGCATCAGAAGAAAATCTTGAAACAAATCCTTCTAAAATAGTTCAAGATATGAAGAAAAAGAAGCAGGAAGATGCTAAAAAGCCAATTGGTCCTAAAGATTTAAAGAAAGCTCAAATTCTAGCAAATGCTAATACTGATATTAAAAAGTTAGGATAATATGAATAAATTCTCTCGTTTACTAGAAAATACTTTTAGATCTTCTAATCTTAAAAGAGTAAGATTGAAGGTTGATCCAGCATATTGTGAACGAGGTGAGATATCTAAGTATCAAGGATACGAAGGATATATTTTGGCAGAAAAAGAAAAGGAAAGTAAAGTATACATTGAATGTGGTTGTTCTGATACTATGGATGTACCAGAACTAGGTGCTGGATATGCCAAACAAGGAGTTGTAGCTATGGTTCCTAATGATATGTTAGAGCTTACAGCTGGTCCTAGTAAAATGGAAAAGTTAAAAATGTATGCTTTAATGTATTTAAAAGAAACTAAGAATGTTAATGTTCAAGATGCGTTGGTTCAAATGATCATGAATAGTTCTACTTTAGAAATGCTTGAAACATATCTTAGTAATAATGGATGTAGTGATAAAGACATTATAGCTATCTATAGGATGGGTTATGAAGAGTAAATTTGATGAGTTACTAGAATCTAGGATTGTAAACTTTGAAGATGAAACTAAGGATTATATTCTTCAAGAAGGTTTCTTTTCTAATTTAGGTTCTGGAATTTTAAATTTTTTTAAAAACAGGATAAAATCTATAGGTAGAAATTATGTATCACGATTCAAACAAGATTTTGGTATCCGTGATGATGAAACAAGTAGTGGAGAGAAGTCTGTTGAAATAGACGAAAAAATAGTTGAAGGCATTTCAAGTTTTTTACAAGATAGAGATACTTCAAGAAAGTTTATTAATATTGAATATACTCCTAAAAAAGGAACACCAGTATCTATTAGGAATGTAGGTATTAATATTAAAAAAGTTAATGATATTTTATCTAGAATTGAAAATGGTAGATATGATTTGAATTATATCAAAAATACAATGTTAGTTTCTAATAACAAGCCTTTAGCAAATGTTTCCAATGAAATGGTTCTAGCTTTAGTTAATACTCCTTATAAGGACATTATAAGGACTTTTAGAAATGATATAATTAATAAGTACTTTCCTGATTTTAAAAATGATAATAAGGAATTGATCAAAGAATTTGGTAATTATTTGTCAACTACTAGACCAAATACGCAAAAGGATATTATTATTAAGATTGTATTAGTATACATGTTTAGCAATACTAATTTTACATTAAAAATTAAAGATAGATAATGTTTGGTATAAAGATAGAACGAGATTCTTTTCAAGAAAATTTAGAATCTGATGTTTTTTCTAAGATTAAGGATATACGTGGGGTGGAAGATGATATACCTAAAGATAACCTAAACATCAGGAAAGTGAGTGTTGAAGAAGCCATAAAAGAGTTGCTAGAACTTGAAAAAGGGATAAATAATAGGGATGAGTGAAAAGGAAAAATCTCCCAAGCCGTCTCCATATGTTTTTCAGAGAGAAAAAATAGATTTCGATTTAAAAATCAGAGAACTACCGTGGACAGAAAAACAACAGGAAATCATTGATTTATTTTTAAACAAAAAAACCAAATGCCTAATTCTAAAAGGTGTTGCGGGTACTTCTAAGACGATATTATCCATGTATCTTGGATTACGTCTTTTGAATGAAAAGAAAGTATCAGATATGGTATTGATACGTTCTGCTGTAGAGTCTTCAGATTCTAAGTTAGGATTTTTACCCGGTGATATTTTAGAAAAGTTTGGTGTTTATGTTGCACCATTTAATGAAAAGCTACATGAGCTTATTGGTCAGCAACAGATAGCAAAATTGGAAAAAGATAATAGAATTAAGATTTGTCCTATAAACTTTGCTAGAGGTTTACATTTCTCTGTACAATTCGTTTGTTGTGATGAGTTCCAAAACTTATCTCTTAAAGAAGCTAAAACCCTTCTTTCACGTGTTGGAGAATTCTCTAAGGTGATTATATGTGGAGATCCAGATCAAAGTGATCTTCCTCATGGTAAATCAGGATTTAATGATGTATATTCAATGTTTGATAACGAAGAGTCTAGGAAAGCTGGTATTCGTTGTGTAGAACTAAATGAAGATTGTGTCGTTCGTTCCGAATTTTGTAAGTATGTTACTGCTAAATTTAAGGAATTCGAAGAAGCAAAAAGAGCTAAAGAAGAAGCAAAACATTTAAAAGATAAAGAACCTAAAATAGCAGACAAGCAAGAAGTCGTCATTAAATAATGACATGATAAACAAGGACACCAAGAGAACATCTAAGATACTTCTCTTAAATGGTGATAAAGTTCTGTTATTGTATTCTGATAAATTAAGAAAGTATCATTTACCCGGTGGGCATTTGAAACTAGGGGAAACTTATAAAGGAGGGGTTTACAGGGAAGTCAAGGAAGAAACAAACCTTGATATTAAGACCTGTAGACCCGTCTTTAAGAAGTTTAATTTCGTTTTATATCTAGGATATCCTAAATCAGGTTTATTACGTTTAAGTGAAGAACATTCCAAATATGTATGGGCAAAGATTGAAGATGCCCATAAGTATGAACTTTGTAACTTCACTAAGAAAGATATTAAAGGTTTACAAAAATATTGGAGTAATAAACATAAAAACAAGCCTTGCAATTATCAAGAAGAAGATATAAACTATATTGATGAGAATTTGCATTAGTGGAGCACCAAATACTGGTAAACAAAATTTCGTAGAAGATTTCTCTAAAGAATGGGATATGTACTCTGTTTATAGAGCAGATAAATCTAAACCCGGCTTTACAAAGGAAGAACTACTTACTGAATTAAATGCTTGTATCGATAATCTTCAACAGTATAAACGTGAAGATAATATTATCTTTGATAATTCTCCTATAGATTATTTGGTATATTCATTTTGGGCAGCAGATAAAGGTATTAAGGGTTTTGATAAAGAACTTTTAAATTCTATTGTACCTTTAGTTAGAGAATCCATGAGATTTGTTGATATTGTATTCTTTACTCCTATTTCATTAGCTTCGCCTATTGAAGAAGAGAAGGAAGATGTTATTAGAGAAGAATTAGATAATATCTATAAAGCTATTGTGGCAAATTATCATACCAATTTGGAAGCTGATATGTTTTTCCCTAAAGATGATTGTCCATCTGTTATTGATATCTTTGGTACAAGAGAACAACGAATCTTATTAGTTAAGAACTATATTAGTATGAATGGTGATGTCTTCGGTTCTGAAGAAGATAGTATTTTAAATCCTGAAAACTTACAGGATATGGAAAACATTCTTAAGTCTCAGCTTAAAGCTAATGAAGAAGAGCAGAGAGAGCTTAGAACTGAGGCTATGAAGAAAGTTGTTACAGCTTATTCTAAGAAGCTTAAATTGCCTTAGTAATCTTTTAAGATAATTACTGTGTATAGTGCTTCTTCGGAAGCACTCGCTAAAGTATCATCTGGATAAACTATGTCTATGTACTTTGAAAGAACAGTATTTAATAATGTTGTTACATTCATTGTACTTAATGATGTCGATCCAATGGATGAAATAAGAGCATCTAATTGTGCTTGATTAGCTTTTAATTTTCCATTTCTGAAGGAAGCTTCGATATCTATCTTGTATTCGTTTTCTTCTTCATTTGCTACTTCTACAGCACTTACGAAAATGTCTTTAGTATATTCTATTGCATAATTATTTTTAGCTACAATAATTACGTCATCTATTTGTAGATTTACTCCTTCTGGAGCTTTTATGTTTAAGCTTGTTGTTCTAGCATTTTGAATTATTTTAGCTAAATTTAATGACTTAAAGATATTCTTGTCTAATCCACTTATTGTACTTTCTAGTTTTGAGCTAATATCAGTTATTTGTGCTGTTAATGTATCTATATCTGTTTTGGATGGAGATTTATCAACTTGAGCTTGTAATGTTGTTAGTGAATCATTTAATGATGCTACAGTTGAATTTGTAGTATCTATTTGTCCATAGATATTATCTGCTGATAATGATAAAGAGACGATTTGATCAGTATGTGTGTTTACTAGATTTGTAATCAATGTATTATCAATTGGCATGATAATATCAGAGAAATTTATGATTTGAGTTCCTGTGGATGTTTCTATGATAAAATAATCCCCAGCCCTAGCCTCTGTAGCTTGTGGTAAATCTGTAATATTTATAAAAACATCTTGAGCCATTTGTTTATTATTTATTATTTTGGTTTATTATTACTACGTAATATTGACTTCATTATTATATATGTTAAAATAATTGCATGAATTATAAATCTTTCAAACATTCTGGAGATTTGGGAGATATCATTTATTCTTTACCGACTATTAAGAGACTTGGTGGCGGTATTTTATATTTAGATATTACTGGAGGAGAAGATGAAAAAATTTGTCAGATGCAATGTATAGATGGAAAAACTAACTTTAATAAGACGAGTTATGAATTTATTAAACCATTATTAGAAAAACAATCTTATATTAAAGGTGTTGAAATCTATAAAAAAGGGCAAACGATAGATCATAATTTGAACATTTTTAGATATAAGTTTTCTGATCCAAACTCTAGAAGTAAGAGCAAGAATTTGTTGGATCTTCATTTAGAAGCATTTAATCAACCTGAATGGGACCCGAATGAAGCTTGGTTAGAAGTGGATAAACCAATTAAATTGGATAGATCTACTATAGTTTGTAGATCGCCTAGGATGCAAGCGAACTTCCCTTGGTTCCAGATGCATAAGTTTAATTTTAGAGATAAAGCCATTTTCATTGGTCTTCCTAAAGAGCATGAATTATTTGAATATACTTTTAATATTAAAATACCTTATCATAAGGTAGAGAATGCTCTAGATGTAGCCAGAATATTGTCTGGATGTAAGGCATTTGTTGCTAATTCTACATTTAACTTATCTATAGCTATCGGATTAGGGACTGTTCCAATAGTTCAAGAAGTCGAACCACATTTTCCAACAACTGTTTTTCAAGGTAAGAAAAACATGCAATATATTTAATAAATGAACATTTTAGTAAAATATGAAGGTGGGATTGGTGATTGCCTATTAGCTAATAGATTCTTATTCGCCATCAAAGAAAAACATCCTGATTCTAATATTGAAGTAGCATTTGATACTAATGGTAATCCAAATCAAGAATCTATATTAAAACGATTATGGCCTAGTATTTATACAAATACTTTTACTATTGGTAAAAGACTTAGTGATTCATACTTTATAGAAAACAAAAGTGGTCGTGTTGTTAATTATCCTCCACATCCTAATAATTTGCCAGCTTCATTTAATAATAAATTAAAGAATTGTGACAGATATTATAATCTGCATATAGATTCTTTGAATTTTATGAAATATGATTTTAACTGGTTGAGTTGGTATTATCATTTTCCAAAACCTGAAAATTATTCAGTATATAATGGAAAGTTGCCAGATAAGTTCATAATGGTTCATCTCCTTCCTAGAATGGATTCTTTTCATAAATTGGACAGAGAGTATTCTATTCAATTAATAAAACAACTTCAAAAAGTATTGCCAGTTGTTGTTATTTGCGATGAAGAGAATTTTGGTTGGTATAATAATGTTTCTGATTATATCATTGATCCAACATTTTCTGAAATTTTTGATATAGCATCAAAATGTTCTATGTTTTTTGGAGCAGATTCATCTGTAAGATATATTCCTCTTCATTTTGGTAAACCTACATATATTTTATCTCATCATTGCACAAAGCCTAATGATATTAAATCTGTGAATCATGCTCATTTATTAAGATGGTTGGTTTTTAGAAATAATGTTCTTCCTTCTAATTGTAATATAGAACGTATAGAATTATTAGCTAAAAATGTTTTAAGTAACCCTGCTTACGTTTTATTTTCAGAATTTTCTAGTGGTTTAGAGACTGCGATACAAGATATATATAATTTATGAAATTTGATTTTACAAAAAAGTATGGAGTTAGAGGGTATGATATAGGAATAGGAGATGCTGTGATAAAATCTTCATTTCCAGAAAATTTTTATAAAAACTATGGTCATAAGTTAATAGATGTTGAAAAAAAGTGGATTTATGATTATAATCCTTATGTTATAAGAGATGAAAATCCAGATTTAGTTTTAGATTATCTTCAAAATCAAATTGAAATTATCAAAGCTGGTAAACGAATATCTCATCTATCTAATGCTGAAGAATATTGTTGGAATTACAACTTAAATAAATGTTATATAACTAAACCTAGATTATATAAATATGAAGATTCTGAAACAATTAAAGATTTAGTTGTTGTCCACACTACTGGTAAAACTGTAGGATGCATGAATGATAATGTTATTGATAAAATTGGTAAAAATTACAAAAATTATAATATAGTTCAGATTGGTGGAATGGCTGATAAGCCAACGCCTTTCAAAAATTATTTGAATTTAAGTTTATGGGAAACTGTTGAAATAATTTCTAAATGTGCTATATATATAGGTTTGAGTAGTAGTTTTTATCATGTTGCTAATTGTTATCCTAAAGTAAGAAAAAAAGTTGTGTTGAATTATTGTGATGAAGATTCTCTAAAAAGAATTTATCCTATGAATTATAAAGAAGGTTGTGAGTGGTTGGAATTTAATGTGGAATATTTTAATAATTATGATATTGACATTGGTTCCACTTTAAGCTTTAATAATATTTGATTATGAATAAAGATTTGAAAATAAAAGAATTAGTTAAAATTAAAAGTTCTATTTCTGATTTAATTAGACTTGGGCCTAATTTTGATGGTGGATATGTTGTTAATAAAACTGCTTTGAATATTTCTGACATTTTGTATTGTTATGGTGTTGGTCATAATTATGATTTTGAAAATGATTATTCTAAAATGTTTGAACATAAAATTGTTAGAATGTTTGATCCTACTGTTGATATAAAACTTATTAGAAATAATATGCATTTTTTAATGGAAGGATTGTATGGTTTTGGAATGAATAACACTTCATTTGAAAAGCATTTGATTTTAAATGGTGATGAAAATAAAAACATTTTTCTTAAAATTGATGTGGAAGGAAGTGAATATGATTTTTTTGAATTTTTGAATTTTGATTTTCTTAAAAATGTGACTGGTTTGGTTATAGAATTTCATGAATTATATGATTACAAGACAAGATGTAGATTTAAAAACATAATTTTTAATTTACTTAAAAATTATGATATAACTCATTTACATGGCAATAATCATACAGCATTATTAGAATTTGATGGTGGATTTTTGTTTCCGAGTACTCCAGAAATTACGTTTATAAGAAAGGATTTAAATAATTTCTCGCAATATATTAGTAGATCATATCCTATAGAAGGGTTGGATTATCCAAATAATATTCATGCAAAAGATTATGTTTTAAATTTTTAAGTGTTTAAATCCTTTTATATAATAAATATTATGAATTTGAATTGGCCTTTAAATGTTAATAATTTTACGGAATCTGATAAATTAGAAATTAGTAAATTCATATTAGATCCTAATAGTAGATGGACTCAAGATACTAAAGTTTCTGATTTTGAAACTTTGATGGCTAAATATGCTGAAGTTAATAATTCAGTATTTGTATCTAGCGGATCTACTGCTAATGCATTGATTGCTATGTATTTAAAAGATACTGTAAAATCTGAAAGTAAAAATGTTATAGTATTTCCTTCTACAACTTGGATAACATCTATTTCTCCTTTTATAAGAGAAGGTTTCGTTCCTAAGTTTATAGATGTAACTTTAGATGATTTATGTTTGGACTTAAATCTATTAGAAACTTATTTATCAGAAAATAAGAGTAATGTAGCTTGTGTATTTATTACTTCTCTATTAGGATTCGTTCCTGACATCAGCCGACTCAAAGAAATACAAAAAAAATATGATGTTAATATAATGATGGATAATTGTGAGAATACATTGGGAAGTTTTGAAAATAAAAACGTCTCACATTATTTTACATCTACTACTAGTACATATTTTGGTCATCAACTTCAAAGTATTGAAGGTGGATTCGTTTTTACAAATTCTCAAGAAGAGTATGAATACTTTTTAATGGGTAGAAATCATGGTATGGTAAGATCTTTAAAATCAAATAAACAAAAATATCAAAATTCCGATGTTGATGATAGATTTGATTTCTATATGTTAGGTAATAATTATAGAAATACGAATTTCAATGCAGTTGTAGGAATGTTGGACTTTAATAGAATTAAAGAATACACCGATAATAGAATAGAACTATATAATCACTATAAAAATAGTTTAGATATGAATAAACATATCTTACCTAAAGATTATTCCAATAGAACTCATGTAGCATTTTCTTTACCTATTATTTCTAAAAATATTGAAGATAAAAATAAGAAATTGAAACTTTGTGAAGAACTTGAAATAGAAAGTAGACCACTAATTTCAGGAAATCTTCTTAGACAGACATGTTTAAAAAAATATGATGATTATTCCAAATTTAAAACCAGCGAATTTCTTCATCATAATTCATTTTATGTTGGATTGCACAATAAATTATCTGTATCAGATATACAATTTTTAACACAAAAATTAAACGAAATTTAATATGATAAATCTTAAAGTAGACGAAGCTTACGCATTTGATTATCTTTCAATTCTTTACATAAAGAGAGAAAGAGGCGATAGTGCGTTTAAAACATGGTACGATTGTTCTGAATATCTTAAAAGTCAATTAGAAAGAGATACTTTTGAGATGATTATTAATTCTAAAGAATATAAACAAATGATTGACGCTAATTTGAAAACATTCAATATGGTAGATTTAGCTAAAGAAGATAAATGTACTGCACGTGATGTTGATGTTTGCAATTATGAAAGATACAAAGCAAAAATTGCTTTGCAAGCAAAGTTCTTTACAAATCAAATATCAGAAATTAAAATTGGATACGAAAAATATGAAAAATAAAAAGACCATAATTATCACTGGTGTAACAGGACAAGACGGAAGTTTCATGGCAGACTTTCTTTTAAAAGATCCTAACAATTTAGTATATGGAGCACATAGAAGATTGAGTATTCCAAACCATAAAAATATATCTCATTTGATTGGAAATGAGAATTTTAAATTAATAGAATTAGATGTCACAGATTCTGAAAATGTAAATTCTGTAATTAGAGAACTTCAACCTGATTATTATATTAATTTTTCAGCAAATTCTTTTGTCGGAAATAGTTGGGTTATGCCAATAAATCACATGCAAACTAATTGCATGGGTGTTTTGTATGCATTAGAAGCTATTAGGAAATTTTCTCCAACTACTAAATTTTATAATGCTGGTAGTTCTGAACAATTTGGTGATGTTGTAACTGTTCCACAAACTATAGATCATCCATTACGTCCTAGATCACCATATGGTGCATCTAAATGTGCTGCACATCATTTGGTAAAAGTTTATAGAGAATCATATAACTTATATGCTGTTCAAGGTATTTTGTTTAATCATGAAGGAACTAGGCGTGGAGAAGAATTCGTTACTAGAAAAATTACTAAGGGAGTTTCTAGAATTTTGAAAGCTATTAAAAGTAATCAACCTTTTGATCCAATAGAACTCGGAAATATATATTCTAAAAGAGATTGGAGTGATGCTGAAGATTTTGTTGAAGGGGTTTGGTTGATGATGAATCAGGATAAGCCAAAAGATTATGTATTATCTTCTGGTGAAACTCATGAAATAAAAGAATTTATAGATCTCGCATTTAAATATGCTGGAATCGAATGTTATTGGATTGGTTCTGGTTTGGAAGAAAAGTTATGCATTCCAAATTATGTATTAGATATTTCTTCTGTTAAAAATTCTGTTCTAGTATCAATTAATCAAAAGTTTTATAGACCAGCTGAAGTTGATTTATTGTTGGGTGATTCTACGGAAGCTAGAACTGAATTGAATTGGATTCCCAGAACTTCTTTTGAAGGTCTAGTTAAAAAAATGGTTTTAAAAGATATTGAAGAATGTTCTTGATAAATTCTATTCATTCATTAAGATGATACGATGTCAGGAATTTTCGAATACATTGATTCAGTTCTCTACAAAGATAAAACTCTTACAATAGACGATAGAAATTCTGAGT
>JACCEE011375777.1_pt1 | contig 34713 bp, 29 predicted proteins | sample 7449931 | NCBI WGS metagenome assembly JACCEE01 (sample SAMN15323457, study PRJNA562643) | freshwater metagenome | isolation source: river surface water | place: USA:Blue River Watershed | collected 2017-08-19 | reverse complement strand
ATTCTTAATTTCAATGCAAGTTTGCTCTTGCTCTAAGTTATGTTTTTGTCCTGCTCGCGTCAGGGAATTTATATCAATCGCATGAGTGCGGGTTTGTTCTGTAGTCATAAAATTAGCTCAAGGTTTTAAATTTTATATCTGATGAAAAGCGCATTGAAACGTCATTGATTCAATGTTAATAATTGATTATACCATTTGGAAAAATGCACACATTCCGCCATAAGTTTATCAATTCCTATTGCTTCAATCGCTAATTTGCCATGGTATGTTTTCGTGTAATTTGGGTTAGACAAGAGTTTTTCTAATCGTGCAGAAGGCTTAGTATCATAACCATCATTAATGTGTTCTGGTGTTTCTACATTATCACGAACAGATTGTAATTCTTTAAGATTCTTAGTTAGCTTAGACCATTCAGCATCAACTTTGGTTAATTTGCTAATATCTGAAAACAGTAGAGCTTCAAATTCATAAGGCTGAATATAAGGAAGAAATCGTGGAGCAAAAGATGAGTTTTCTTGAACAATATCTTCTTTAAATGCTTGTTCGAGAGATTCTACTTTTGCATAAACATCCGCTTTTTTTTGGCTTTCTGAATAATTTGGAAATTGGTTATCTAAAGCATATAAATCAAAAAACGTTGTCACAAAAGGATTGTTCTTTTCTTTCAGTGTTTTTATAATAAAGTTTTTAACACGTTCATAAGTTAACGCACCGCCTTTACTTTTTTTTGAAGTAGAAATAAGTCGGGCTATTAAATAAATTTGTTGAGGGGCTAAAATAGGCGCAATCACATTACGAATAAACGTTTCTTCCGTTTGTCCTTCACACACAACGTAACAGCGAATCATTGTGATGGTCTCCCGCCGATAATATTTTGTTTCCACAAATCGCCGATCGTATAATCTTCTAACCAATCTTTTAATTGTTCTTCATCAAGGCGTTTAAAAATAGATGTGTCATTGACTCTATCCACGACAATAATATCATTCGTTGAAAAATGATTAATTAATTCAACCGATTGCGTGGAGATAATTAATTGTTTTCTTTCAGCAGCGCGTTTAATTAAATCGGCTAATACAGCTAATGCGTAAGGATGTAAGCCTAGTTCGGGTTCATCAATAATAATTGTGTCGCTCATTAATTCAAACGGCTGCAATAACAAAGTTGCTAAACACACAAAACGTAATGTGCCATCTGATAAAACATGCGCTTTAAACGGCGTATCTAAATTGCCTTTTTCAAACCATTCTAATTGAATATATCCTTCATTCTCGCGATTAACAAAGTCAGAAAAAAACGGCGCGACTAATTGAATCGTTTTAACAATTTGATGATAACTCTCTGAATGTTTTTGTTTTAAACGAAATAAAAATGCCGCTAAATTTGCCGCATCAGTTTTAAGTCTTAAATTATCAGAGGTGGAATGAATTTGTTTAACTAATGCGGTATCACTGGTATCGTGAAAATGATAAACACACCAACTTTTAATTGCAGGCCGAATATATTTTGCATATTTATCATCGGAATCTTTGATTGTTGCTTCATTGTGTGCTGATTTAATAACTCTTGATGATGGATACATTTGTTCTCCATTATAAGCATAGTCACCTCCCAAATAATGAAGCTCTTCTTTTTCAAAAATAAGTCGGTTATCGTTTGTTGGTATTAAAGAAAATTCATAGCCATTATTATCAAAGAAAAATGCCATATTAATTTTTTTTGTTTTCTTTCTGCCATAATGCAAAAGTGAATCCACACCACCATTTTTTTGAGCATATAACTGCAAAGTCTGCGCATACATATTGGCAAGCAATTTAAAAACCGAAATAAAATTGCTTTTCCCTGCGCCATTTGCCCCTAACAAAATATTAAGATTCGTCAATTCAAAGTTTTCTACACTCTGAATTGATTTATAACCTTTAATCGTCAGTTTGTTTAATTTTGACATGACAGAGGACTAATTTTCCAACGCCCGATATTTTTCGCGTAAATTATTGCGTATTGCAATCGCCGATAAGTTAAGCCCAATAATCACCAATACCAATAATAACGAAGTCGCATAAACCAAAGGTCTGGCCGCTTCCACATTCGGACTTTGGAAACCGACATCATAAATATGAAAACCTAAGTGCATAAATTTTCTATCTAAATGCAAATAAGGAAAATTACCATCTAATGGTAACGCAGGCGCAAGTTTTACTACCCCAACTAACATTAACGGCGCAACTTCGCCTGCTGCGCGTGCCACCGCTAATATCAATCCTGTCATAATCGCCGGGCTTGCCATCGGCAATACAGTGCGCCACAAAGTCTCCGCTTTCGTTGCCCCTAACGCAAGGCTACCTTCGCGAATAGCCTTCGGAATCCGCGATAATCCTTCTTCAGTTGATACAATTACCACCGGCAAAGTTAATAATGCCAATGTTAGTGAAGACCATAATAAACCGGGTGTTCCAAACACAGGTGCCGGTGCAGATTCTGGATAAAATAAGCGGTCAATATTGCCACCTAAAATATAGACAAAAAAACCTAACCCAAACACGCCATAAACAATAGATGGCACACCAGCTAAATTATTTACCGCAATCCGAATTAAACGGGTAATAAAACCCTGTTTAGCATATTCACTCATGTATACCGCAGCGACCACACCTAATGGCGTAACAATAATCCCCATCAACATCACCATCATCACTGTACCGAAAATTGCCGGAAATATCCCGCCTTCGGTGTTCGCTTCTCTGGGGTCGGCACTGACAAACTCTAAAGCTTTTTCAAAATAATGCCCTATTTTGGCAAATACACTCATTGTATTGGGTTGATATAAACGCACCACTTTTGCTAACGGAATTTCTATCTCTTTACCGCTAGCCTCTTTAGCAACCAAACTGTCTAAAGCAATTTTTTCATGCAGCCTTGCCAACGTGATTTGCAATTGCGCATACTGCGCCTGATAAGCAGTTTGTTGATTAGCAAGTTGCAGCTTAGCCGCTTCAGTCCATTGGTTTTTTAATTCTAAACGCTTCTGTTTAAGCCGTAATTGTTCTAAATTGTAATTAATTGCCCCAACTTGCTTTTGTTGTACAGTATTTATTTGCGTAAAAATATTTAACGCATCGCGCAATTTTTGCTGAGCCACTGTCCAAGCGGCTGCACCACTGGCGATAACTTGACCATGCTCTTTGACTGCGACAATGCGGCCGTAAAAATTGCCCCATTCGCGTCGTTCTATCACCGTCATCTCCGGAGGGTAAGCCGTAGCACGGATATTTTGGCTTTCAATCCAGCGAAAATCTAACCCCGTGGTGTCGCGATTGCCGGTTTTAATCAGCAATTGGATTAACGAATCCGTACCATCAGTGATTTTATAATGCGCATCTTTGACCTGCTGTGCTGTTAATACCGCTTTATCAACTATTTCACCGACTATTGTAGTATCGGTTATACCATCTTGATAACGATATTCGACAACTTCGGCGGGCCAAAAATGCCCTAAACCGCGGATGGCGACAAGACTTAATAAACCGACAACTAAAATCAGACACGAACTGACAGCGGCGGCATTTAGCCATACCCAAGGTTCACCGCTTTTAAACCATTGCTTAATCATAATGAACTGTATTTTTGGCGTAGACGTTGGCGGATAACTTCTGCTAACGTGTTGAAAACAAAGGTAAACATAAACAGAACTAAGCCTGCAAGAAATAATACACGATAATGTGTACTATCGACTTCAGACTCTGGCATTTCCACGCCAATATTGGCAGACAGGGTACGCATTCCTTGAAACACACTTAAATCCATCACTGGCGTATTGCCCGTTGCCATTAATACAATCATCGTTTCCCCGATAGCTCTTCCTAAGCCGATCATAATTGCGGAGAAAATTCCCGGACTTGCAGTCAGCAATACAACACGAGTCATGGTTTGCCAAGGGGTTGCACCTAATGCTAATGAGCCAATGGTTAAATGCTTCGGTACACTGAAAATCGCATCTTCAGCAATGGAAAAAATAGTTGGTACAACCGCGAAACCCATCGCTAAACCGACAATTAAGGCATTGCGTTGGTCGTAACCGATACCAAACTCGCTGCTAAACCAACTGCGCATATTGCCATTAAAAAACAACACTTCGATTGGGGTACTAATTGTTAATGCTAGCCATGCACCGAATAAAATCACCGGAAGCAAAATTAACGCATCCCAACCTTCAGGAATTTTTTGCAAATATTCCTTAGACAAAAACTGCCAACTGAAGGCAAAAAACATGACGGTTAAAGGAACTACCATTAGTAGGGCAAACAGCCCGACTAAATGCGTTTCGATAAATGGCGCAAGCCACAATCCGGCTAAAAATCCTAAAATCACCGTTGGTAAAGCCCCCATTAGCTCAATACTGGGTTTAACATAACGGCGCATAGCCGGTGACATAAAATAAGCCGTGTAAATTGCGCCCATTAACGATAACGGCGTTGCCATTAACATGGCATAAAAAGCCGCTTTAAACGTTCCAAACACCAAAGGCGTTAAGCTCATTTTGGGTTCAAAGTCGTTACTTGCGGAAGAAGATTGCCAGATATAATCTGGTTTTGGATAACTTTCGTACCAAACCTTCTGCCATAAAGATTTAAAAGAGATTTCAGGATGTTCGTTTTTTACTTGCCAAAAATCTATCTGTCCATTGTCGGCTTCAACTAAAAAGCCATTCGCACGCGAAGCCAATGCCAAGGCAACCGGGGTTGCGGTGGTAACAGTTTCTTTAATTAGCTCCCTTTCGGCAGTGGTATGATAAATGCCGGTTTGTCCTTTGTTATCAATACTAATAAAACCTTTTCGCCGTGCTTCCGGTTTAATTGCTGCAACCGCATTAGTTGAAACTTTAAACGTTCTTAGTTTTTGCATAGCAGAATGATTTTGCGCGTCACGAATCATGCTCCACTGGGAAACTATGCCTTGTGAATCACCAATTAATACCGATAAGTCACCGTTTAAAAACACCATGCTCGTGATTTGACTACCCACGTTAACTACATTAAGCTGTTGTTTAATAACTGGTTTTTCTTTGTCGCTAATATCAAAATAACTCAGTAACCCATTAGCATTGGCAAGATATAAGTTATTATGGTCTTTATTGATTAAAATAAAAGCTAAGTCTTTAGCCGGCACATCTAACACAGCGTCGGTGCGTTCTAATTCCACTTCTTCAGCAAATAAAGCTTGTTTTTTCGATAAACTGACTAATAGTAAACGCTGGTCGGCAGTTTTAGCGATAAAAGTTGATGATTCATCACCGGATTTAAATGCAATTTGCTGTAAAGACTGTCCTTTTTTATCTAATACTAGCGGTTGCTCGCCGAACGGATAAATTAGCTCAGGTGTAATAACCCGTACATTATTAGGATAAGTCAATGTATATTGGTGTTTTACTACAACCGCCCGTCCATCGGATAAGCCATACGCAACAACGCCGTTAGCAAAATCACCTTCGGTAAAACTGACAATTTTTGTACCTGCCGGAATCGCAATCGATTGAGTATGCAAAACTTTTCCGCTGTTCACGGCAAAAAATACGGCGGTGCCTTGATCAGTAAAACGCACTGCAACTTCGTTTTGTTCTTCCATTGCCAATAACAATGTCTTGCCCGCCTTTTGTTCAGGCACACTGTAATGGGAAACAGCTTGGGATTGAGCAGGTAAAAATAGCGGAAATACCGCATAAAGTAAGTAGAAGAAAATCAAAACGATAGCACCGATGATACCTAAGCCACCGATGACCACGATATATCTAGCCCATGCGTCTTTAAGAAGTCGCCAACGTTGGTAGCGTCCAACAGAGCTTAAACCTGAAGAAACAGGCTGAGGAATTGAGTTTATTTGAGCCATTTGCGCACAGAAGCAGGGACAAAAGAACAGTGTCAACTCCTCTTGCTAATTAACCACAAGAGGAATTTAAGACTTTGATTTACTTGGTAATTGTAGCTAATGCTTTTTTCACAACTGCCGCAGGCAACGGAATATAGCCATCTTTAATAACGTCTTTTTGTCCGGTTTGTGACAAAACCATTTTCACAAACTCAAGTTCTAATGGGGCTAACGCTTCATTAGGTTTTTTATTGACGTAGACATATAAATAGCGGGTTAATGGGTATTTGCCCGATAACGCATTTGCAGGTGTTGCGTCTACAAAAGGTTTGCCGTCTTTTTCAGCTAACGCCACTGCTTTTACGCCCGAAGTTTGATAGCCAATACCGGAATAACCAATCCCATTCGCGGAGGTCGTGACCGATTGCACAACAGAAGCAGACCCCGGTTGTTCATTCACGTTACTTTTAAAATCGCCTTTGCACAACGCATCGTCTTTAAAATAACCGTAAGTACCCGACACCGAATTACGTCCGTATAGTTGAATTGGTTTATCTTTCCAAGCACCGTCTAGGCCTGCTTGTCCCCAAGTCGTAATGTCGGTAGCATAACCGCATTTGCGCGTAGAAGACATAATCGCATCGACTTGTGGAATAGTTAAACCTTTAATTGGATTATCTTTATGCACAAAAACCGCTAATGCGTCCACTGCAACCGGAATCGCAGTCGGTTTATAGCCGTATTTTTTCTCAAACGCACCAATTTCATTATCTTTCATCAAACGGCTCATCGGCCCTAAATTCGATGTGCCTTCTGCTAAGGCTGGTGGCGCAGTTGAAGAACCTGCTGCTTGAATCTGAATGTTGACATTCGGGTAAAGACGTTTAAATTCTTCCGCCCACAATGTCATCAGGTTGGCCAACGTGTCAGACCCTACACTGGATAAATTGCCAGAAACACCACTGGCTTTGCTATAAGCCGGAATGCCTGCATCAACAGATTGCGCAGCATTTGCCGCAGTATTTACTAAACAGGCAGAAGCGAGTCCCAGCCCTACGACTAATGATTTGATTTTAAATGTAATGTTCATATTTTTCTCGATGAGATTTTAAGTGAATTCATTGTAGGCTTACAACGTGACAATAGTATGATGCTAATGTGACAAAATTGTTACAAGACGGAGTCTGACACAATTTTAACAAAAATACACTAAACCACGACTACCATATTATCACGATGGATTAACTCTTCTTCATCGGCATAGCCTAAAATAGCTTCAAAGTCTTTACTGGGTTTACCGGCAATTTTTAGTGTTTCATCACTATCATAATTAATTAAACCGCGCGCAATTTCAATACCTTGCGTATCTAAACAAGCGACTAAATCACCGCGTCTAAACTGCCCCGTCACTGCAATAATGCCGACCGCCAATAAACTTTTACCATTAGTTTTGACGACATTCACGGCGCCCGTGTCTAATACAACTTGCCCTTTCATTTGTAGTTGCCCAACCAGCCATTGTTTTTTTGCCGCTAACGGTGCGATATTCGGTTGCAGATAAGTGCCGCAGTTTTCTCCTGCCATGACAGCGGTAATCACATGCGCTATGGTACCTGCAACAATCACCGTTGCCGCGCCTGAACGTGCAGCCAAACGCGCCGCTCTGACTTTGGTAAACATCCCGCCACGTCCTAAGCCACTGCGACTTTCGCCAGCAACATCGTCAAGTAAACAATCGTTAACATTAGCCGTTTCAATCAGTTTAGCCGCTGGATTAACACTGGGGTCAGCATCAAATAAGCCCAATTGATCGGTCAGTAAAATCAATAAATCCGCTTCCACCAAATTTGCCACCAATGCCCCCAAGGTGTCATTATCACCGAAGCGAATTTCATCGGTAGCTACGGTATCATTTTCATTAATCACCGGAATAACACCAAATTCAAGCAACGTTAACAATGTGCTACGCGCATTTAAATAACGTTGGCGATTGGTTAAATCATCATGGGTTAATAAAATTTGCGCGGCGTGTAAATGATGATGTTGAAAGTTATTTTCAAATACCCGTACCAGCCCCATTTGCCCAACTGCGGCGGCGGCTTGTAATTCGTGTAAAGTTTTTGGGCGTTGTTTGAGCCCTAAACGCACCATACCCTCTGCCACCGCACCTGACGAAACCAACACAACTTCAATGCCCTGTTGCCGCAGAGCTGCCATTTGCGCAACCCACTCAGCGATAGCAGGTTTATTTAATCCTTGTCCACCGGCAGTTAATAACGAACTACCGATTTTTATCACCACCCGTTTTGCGTTGCGAAAGTTTTCTCTACTCACGTTGTATCTTCTCTTAGCAAGTTTGCCAGTAAAATTGTATGAAACTCATTTATGTATTATAAAACACAATTGCGCACGCGCTTGCTGAAAACCCGTAACCGCCGCAGTTTATGCAAAGCGATGGTTATCAATATGTTCTATAACCTAATCGCGTACCCATGCGTCTTGCAGACGGCTCGGCGTGTGTGAGGATTCACTGGAAGGCGGATACGGTTTGCCCACTAAAATGCAATAACACACACGCAATGTGTCCAAAGCTAATATCCATGTCAAAACTAAAAATAACGCAGTCAGTGTGGCATCCAAATAATCATTAAAAATCAATTGCGGTGCGGTAGCGATTTTATCCGCAGGCAAGGTTCCGGCACTGAGTTTATCACTTAAATCTTGCGCATGGACTAAAAAGCCAACGCGCAACTGTGAGCTGAATAATTTTTCACAAGCAGCAGTGGTCGTAATAATCAGTAACCAAATCAATGGAACGCCTGTAACCCACGCAAATGCCGCTTTACCGGTTTTAATTAAAATAGTGCTGGCAACACATAATGCAATAGTCGCCAACATTTGATTGGCAATACCAAACAGCGGCCATAAACTATTGATACCACCTTGTGGGTCAATGGTTCCGGTATATAAAAAATACCCCCAGCCGCTGACCACTAATGTGGAGCTGGCTAATACCGCTGGAAGCCATTGTGTACGTCCTAATGCTGGGACAAAATTACCCAAAATTTCTTGTACCATAAATCGTGCCACCCGCGTTCCGGCATCTAAAGTAGTCAGAATAAACAACGCTTCAAACATAATCACAAAGTGATACCATACCGATAACAACCCCGAACCAAACGCGCTGGCAAACAAACTCGCCATCCCGACCGCTAAAGACGGTGCGCCGCCGGTACGCGCAAATAAACTTTCTTCGCCCATCGCTTTGGCAAGATTTGCCATTTGTTCGCCATTCACCGCAAAGCCCCAACCGGAAATTTTTGCCACCGCATCCAGCGCATTGGCGCCAACTACGCCGGCTGGACTATTAATGGCAAAATATACGCCCGGGTCTAATACAGTGGCAGCAATCATTGCCATAATCGCTACAAACGATTCCATCATCATCGCACCATAACCAATAAAACGTGCGTCGGCTTCATTCATAATTAATTTTGGCGTAGTACCGGAAGAAATCAGCGCGTGAAAACCGGAAATCGCCCCGCAAGCAATGGTAATGAACACAAATGGAAATAAACGCCCTCCAAAAATGGGGCCTGTACCGTCAATAAATTGCGTCAATGCTGGCATTTTTACTTGTGGATGCAAAATAATAATCGCAATTGCTAATAAACTGATTGTGCCAAGTTTTACAAACGTAGACAGATAATCGCGCGGCGCGAGCAATAACCATACCGGTAATACGGCGGCGGCAAACCCATAAGCAATAACCATTAACGCTAAATCGGGTGCTTCGTAATCAAAAAAAACACGCAGTTGTGGAATATGGTCTATCCATCCTCCCCCTATAACTGACAATAATAATAAACTGACTCCTATTGCAGTGGCCTCTAAAACCCGCCCTGGACGAATATGCTGCATATAAAAACCGACAATTACTGCAATTGGGATGGTGGCGGCAACTGTGGAAGTCGCCCACGGGCTATGTTTCATAGCATTGACCACCACCAACCCCAATACCGCAATCAGGATAATCATAATCATCATTACCCCACACATTGCCGCCGTGCCACCGATTGCCCCCAATTCGTCTTTTGCCATTTGCCCTAATGAGCGACCGTCGCGACGAATTGATGCAAATAAAATGACAAAATCTTGTACACAACCGCCTAATACCGAGCCAATAAGTATCCACAATGTGCCGGGTAAATAACCAAATTGCGCAGCTAATGTAGGGCCTATAAGCGGACCTGGCCCTGCGATGGCGGCAAAATGATGTCCAAAAACCACCCATTTATGCGTTGGCACAAAATCGCGCCCGTCATCGAACCGTTCCGCTGGTGTTGCACGGGTGGCATCAAGCATTAACACTTTTGCCGCAACAAAAGCACTGTAAAAGCGATAGCCGAGTGCGTAAACACAGACCGCCGCAGTAACAAACCAAAAACTATTAACCGTTTCGCCACGATTTAGCGCGATAACCGTAATAGCTCCTGCACCTAAAATAGCAATCGCCAACCAAGCGATCATCACAGGGATTTTTATAAGCGATTGTTTCATAAGTTATTTATCCTAGCATACAGCAATACAGTCATAAAAAAATAGCCGTTAAAATTTATCCGTTGCAACTTGCCAACCACCCCCTAAAGCTTTACATAACGCAACTAATTGTAACGACTGTTTAGCTTGTCCATCTAGCTGTTCCCGTTGGGCTAGATAAATGGCACGTTGCGCTTCTAACACATCTAAATAAGAACTTAGCCCTTTGCGATAACGTTCACGAGCTAACTGAAATACCAGTTGGCGTGCTTGAATCACTTGCGCTAACGCGAGTGCGCGTTGGCGTTCTTGTTGATGCGCAATAAGTGCGTCTTCTACTTCTTTAAACGCGTTTAAGACGGTGGCTTGATAAGTAATAAACGCTTGTTCATTCAATGCTTCTTTTATATGGATATTGGTTTGAATTCGTCCCCAATTAAAAATTGGCAAGGTTAAACTGGCGGCAACAGACATCGACTTACCGAGTGGGGTAAAGTCGGTAATACGAATATTTTGTAAACCTAAAAATGCAGATAGACTAACTTTAGGATACAACTCGCTCATTGCAAAACCAATGTCAGCATTGCTAACCATTAATTTGCGTTCAGCGCGGCGAATATCGGGACGACGACGCAATAATTCAGTGGGTAAAATTGCTAATCCGGCATAGTTACTGGTTGGAATTGTAGCGCGTGCGTACAAACTGGCGGGTAATTTGTCAGTTGTTTGCCCTAATAACACCGCTAACGCATGAATCGCCTGTTTTATAGCGGTTTCGTATAACGGTAAGCCCGCGCGAATTGTGGCAAGTTGTGCCTGTGTTTGCGCAATATCCGCAGTTGAGACCAATCCCGCGCGTTGGCGGACACGCACTAAATTTAACGTTTCTTCCTGACTGCGTAAATTGTCTAATGTGACCCGCTGCATTTGTTGATTTGCGCGTAATTGAATGTAATAACGTGCCACTTCACTTAATAACGATACCAAACTATCATGTTGATTTTCCTCTTCAATTTCGGTGTTGCCCGCCGATGCTTCTAAGGCACGCAACGCACCACCAAATAAATCCACTTCCCATGCCGCATCAAAACCAAGTTGAAAAATATTAATAATTTGCTTGCCTACGCCAAAGCCGCCGGTTGACGATGCGCCACCATTATTACTGCTATTATTAAATCGCCGATTCACCGAACTATGGCTATTTAAACTCGGTAATGCTTCGGCAATCGTAGCATCATATTGTAAACGACTACTACGAATACGATTAGCGGCTAACTTTAAATCCAAATTTTCATTAATCGCTTGTTTTATCAATTGATTTAGCAACGGGTCTTGAAATGTTTGCCACCAAGTTTCTAACTGCCGAACGTCTGCATTTGTGCGCGCTTCAGTCCATTGTTTAGGCACATCTATTTGCGGTGGCACATAATCCGGTCCTACGACACAGCTTGTTAAACTTGCCCCTAACAGCAGCAATTTAACAAGATTTAAAAACCTATCCGGTTTAAATGTAGGCATCATAAACCTAAGCCTTGCTGCTTAAGTTGCTTATCAGCAGGAACTTCAATAAATACATCCATTTGCTGACCAACATACGCGGGAATAGAAGACCTATCAAAACTATATAAAGCTTGCAGTACGCGCGTATCAACTCGTTCAGTAGTGTCACCGGTTAAAGATTTTTTCGGCACAACATAAGGTTCGACATAAGCTAACTGCAATTTTGTTTTAAACCTCCGATTACCGCGCATATAAGCAATCGCGTTACCATGACGCCCAAACCGCCACGCATCATTTTCATCAATATCAACCCGTATATGCAATTGTGTTAAATCGCCTAACACTAACAAAGGCAGATTTGGGATGCCAGCCACTGCAAATTCACCTACACGGATATTAAGTTGTAACACTTCACCAGACACCGGCGCGCGGACTGTTAAACGTTCTAACGTAGTTTGTGCGGCCGCTAATTCAGCTTGCGTTTGTAGCACTTGCGCTTTGGCACTCTCAACACGTGTCTTATTAATTAAATGCGCATTGCGGCGACGTTCTATTTCCTCCGTGCTAATAGCGCGTTTATCCGTCACCGATTCTAATAACTGCAATAACGCTTTGCTATCTACCAAACCGGCACGGGTTTCTGCCAGCATGGCTTTAGCTTTTTCAACATTCGCTTTGCGTACCGCCACGTCAGCAAGCACTTCACGCTCATCGAGAGTAAACAAAACTTGTCCAGCAGTCACTTTATCCCCTACCTTTACTGCGACCGTGCGCACAATACCGCTTAACGCGGTTCCGATGGCAATATTGCGACTTTTCGCTTCAACAATACCGGCACCGGCAATAAAATTAGCATACGGAGAATCAGCAGGTTGTGCAACAGGCTGCGCAATCGGTGTGGGTTGATTACCATTAACAACGGTTAGTACACCAAAACCAAATCCGAGAATGGCCAAAGCAGGTAAAGTAAACTTGGGTAACATATTATTTTTTTACCTTCAAAATTAAGCAGTTTAACGCATTAAATAACTGTTGCAGCAAAATGAAACAACCATCGCTAATAACGCCAATTTCACGTTCCTGTCATAAAATAGTTTTAACCTTTGTGTCTACACACAAACACAAACACAAAGAGCAGATGAAAATTCTATACGGAGTGCAAGGAACTGGCAACGGACATATTGCGCGGGCGCGCGTGATGGCAAAAGAATTATACGCAGCGGGAATGGATGTCAATTTTTTATTTAGCGGACGCACGGCTGATAAATATTTTGACATGGAAATCTTTAACGATTATCAACTGCGCACCGGCTTAACGTTTAACACGCACAAAGGTAAAGTCAATTATTTTAAAACCGCGGTTCAAGCTAAGCTTAGCACTTTAAGACAGGATATAAAAAATCTCAACTTAAGCAGTTATGATCTGATCATTACTGATTTTGAACCTATTACTGCTTGGGCAGCGAAACAGCAGAAAAAACCTGTACTGGGGATTAGCAATCAATATTCCTACCAATACGCTATTCCAAAACAGGGTGCGGATTTATTTGCTGATTTGATTATGAAGCATTTTACGCCGGTTGACCGTGCGATAGGGTTGCATTGGCATCACTTTGGTCAGCCTATTTTGCCACCCATCACTGAAAAATCTGTCATCGAGCAACCAATCGTTAAAAATAAAATCGTGGTTTATTTACCGTTTGAAGAACAGACAGATGTCATTAATTTATTATCACCGTTTGAAAATTTTGAGTTTCATGTTTCCACCGCAGAACCTCTCACATCCAAATTTGCGCATATTATTTATCACCCGATGTCATCTGGAAAATTTCAACAAGAATTAGAAAGTTGTGCCGGTATTATCAGCAACGCCGGTTTTGCGATGACCAGCGAAGCGTTACAACTTGGAAAAAAGATTTTAATCAAACCGTTACATGCACAAGTTGAACAAACATCGAATGCTGCGGCACTGTTACAACTTGGCTACGCGCATGTCATGGATGAATTGGATGTTAATGTGGTTGAGCATTGGCTACATAATCATCATGCGGTGCGCATAACCTATCCTAATACGGCAAAAATTTTAACCCAATGGATACAAAATGGTATGCCGGATATGGACAGGGATTTTATTGAAGAGGTATGGAGTGCTGTCGATATTTTACAGATTAAACAGTAGTCAATTCTTGCTTTTTCCAGCGCACCAGTTCTAGCTCACCGTTAAAGTGTTCTAAAATAGCCGTACAACTTTCTACAAAATCGCCGGTATTAACATACAAAAAACCTTCGATATTTTTGATTTCAGCATGGTGAATATGCCCGCAAATCACGCCATTTAAATTCTGATCTTTTAATGTATAGACAATGCTTTGTTCATAATCCGACATAAATTGCACCACATTTTTGACCTTAAACTTGACAAAAGCTGCCAGCGAAAAATGTGATTGCATACCGATAATACGGCGCAATAAGCGTAAAAAGCGATTAATGTCAATTAACCAGTCATAACCGACACTGCCTAATTTAGCAAGCCATTTGTGATGTCTAGCGACCATATCGTATTCATCACCATGCACAATTAAAAAGTGTTTTCCCTGTGCCGTAGTATGAATATCTGAGTTTTTAACTTCAATATCACCAAAAATATAGCTGTCATATTCGCGTACGTTTTCATCGTGATTCCCCGGAATATAAATAATTTTTGTGCCTTGCCGCGCTTTACGCAATAGTTTTTGGATGATGGTATTATGCGTTTTCGGCCAATACATTTTTTTTGACAGTGACCAAAAATCAATAATATCGCCCACTAAATACAGCTTTTCACTGTCGTTGTATTTTAAAAAATCCAGTAATACATCTGCTTGACACTGTGTAGAGCCAATATGTAAGTCAGAAATCCAGATGGTTCGGTAAGTGGATGTGTTCATATTAAACAGGGTAAATTAAATCTTACAGTGTACTGGGCAATTGTGACAAAAATAGCATCGTTAATTAAGTCTGAATTTATTGCAGGTTGGTGTGACAATACTCTTATCAACTACTCCGATTCAAACAAACGAGCCTTTGAGAGTGTAAAATTTTGGGCAGTCCATAAATGCAAAACCGACAATCAAACACAGCGTATAGCCTATATGCACTTTATAAAACCTTATCGAATGAGATTCGACAACAATTCTTGCAAGAATTATTGCAAAAACAAACCGGTAAATTAGAATCACTTGATTTTATAAATTGTAGTGGTCTAATATCACCAGACTCTCAATTGAGAGAAAATATAGCAACTTAACCGATTGCTAAGGTGGTGTTATTGCGCCTAGGGAGTTAAGCTTGATACGGTACGCGCCCCGAATGAACGCGCTTATAATCGCCTGTTTTTCGGGTTCAGATTAAATTAGCCCAATAAAAAAACAATTGGGCTAAAAAACTAGCCACACTTAGAAAATCAACTTTTATGGCTGACTTTTTATAGAAGCAAAAGCACAACTGTAACAATCAAATTTCTCGCGAATATCATCATGCTTTAAAGTTGTAATATCAATCGTTTGATACGAATTACGCGATTGATCCGCCCTAGACGAATAATACACAAACTTATCTTCATCAATTAATTTAAACGTATCGCCTTTGCCTTTTTGTTTTAATTTATGATGTGGAATAACAAAAGAAGTAAACTCCTCCCCTTTAAAATTCAGCAGAACAATAATTAAATAATCTAACCCCTGTTCCATAAAATGAATTTTAACCGTTGATTGCCCTTCTAGCTCCCAATCCAACGAGTCCACTTGGATGCGGATAATTTTTTTGGCCTCTTCATCTAAAGCCTCAATATTCCAATTTTTTTCTGCTTCATCTTCAATCAATCGGGCTCTTTTTCCGGCTAATCTGATTTCATTAAGACAATAACTTTTTCCGATTTTATCACTACGCATTATTTGCTCCTTAAAGTGTGATTAATGACATGGCAATAGGGTAAAAGTGCAATAAATCTTATTGCACAGCTTATAGAAAGATAGCGCATTTTTAATCTTGTTTTAAAAGTAATGTTTTAAATCGGGGTTAGGCAAGCAGCGGTTTTAATAAGCTTATTGATTAAGCAGAAAGGTTTAAAAATTTTTGATATAGACTATCGTGTGTTTCAACATGATTAGGGTCTTTGCTGATGCAATCAACGGGACAAACTTCAACGCATTGTGGGGTATCGTGATGCCCTACGCATTCAGTACACAAAGACGAATTAATAACGTAAATCAACTCGCCTTGACTAATAGCTCCATTTGGACATTCCGGTTCACAAACATCACAATTAATACATGCGTCTTTAATAATAAGCGACATTAAGGCTCCTGTTTAAATTTTTTGGTTAAGGCCTGACAGACCGAGGCTGGAACAAAACTTGACACATCGCCTTGCAGGCGGGCAATTTCTCGAATCATAGTTGAAGAAATAAATTCATATTGTTCGGCGGGGGTTAAAAACATCGTTTCTAAATTGGGTGACAAACGTCGATTCATCCCCGCTAATTGAAATTCATATTCAAAATCAGACACAGCGCGTAAACCGCGTAAAATGACACGCGCGCCTTGTTCACGCGCAAATTCAACTAACAACGTATCAAAGCCTAAAACATTGACATTAGTAAACTCAGCAATCACCGTCTGCACTAATGTCACGCGCTCATCTAACGAAAACAACGGCTGTTTGCTATGATTATTCACCGCGACCGCCACAATAACGCGCTGATATAGTTTTGATGCACGCGCAATCAGGTCAATATGCCCATTGGTGATAGGGTCAAAAGTTCCCGGATAAATTGCGGTTAAGTTCATATCGGTGACACCTGTTTTGCCTGATGCCAAAAACTGTCTAATTCTTCCAAGTCGCAGTCGCGTAATACACGTCCGGATTTTGCCACCTGTTGCTCAATATACGCAAAACGGCGGGAAAATTTCTTATTGCTTTCTTTTAAAGCGATTTCAGGGTTCACTTTTAAATGCCGAGCTAAATTAACCGCAACAAATAATAAATCCCCTATTTCTTCTTGTATGTGCGCTTGAGAGCCGGATTGCCAAGCCTGTTTTACTTCAGTTAATTCCTCTAATACTTTATCAAATACAGGCTCAAGCTGTTTCCAATCAAACCCATGACTGGCTGCACGATCTTGAATTTTTTCACTTTGTACTAATGCAGGCAAATTGTTAGCAATCCCCGCCAACACACTTGTTGCAGCCGTCGATGTATTTTTCGCCAGCCGTTCCCGTTCTTTAGCTGCTTCCCAAGCTTGTCGGCGTTCCTCATCATTAGAAAATACTGCGCCAGCAAAAATATGTGGATGCCGGACAATTAATTTTTCACAAATGCCCGCTGCCACTTGTTCAAAATCGAACAACCCTTGTTCTTTGCCTATTTGCGCATAAAACACCACTTGCAACAACAAATCGCCCAGTTCGGCGCGTAAATCCTCCATATCATCGCGTTCTGCCGCATCGGCTACTTCATACGCTTCTTCAATAGTACACGGAATTAAGCTAATAAAATCTTGCTTTAAATCCCACGCACAACCCTGTTGTGGATGGCGTAGCTGCGTCATTAAATCCAGTAGTTTTTGTGTATGGGTCAAATTCACAACGACATCCCAAAGTTTTCGTGATAACGGATTTTAAACTCTTCCATACTAAAGGTATGATTTTGCGTACCGTGATGTTCAATTTTAATTGCCCCCATTAAAGAAGCAATGCGTCCTGTCTCTTCCCAATTATATTCATTCATCAGACCGTACAATAAGCCTGCACGATACGCATCACCGCAACCGGTTGGATCTAATAAAGCTTTCGGTTTTGCTGCCGGAATATGAATAATTTTGCCTTGGGTATGAATATCCGAGCCTTCTTCGCCGCGGGTGACGATTAAGGTATCAACTAACGCCGCTAATTCATCAGGAGCCAGTCCAGTATAGTTTTGTAACAGCTCAAATTCATAATCATTAAACACTGCCCAACTGGCTTTTTGCATAAACGCAATTAACTCCTCGCCGTCAAACATAGGAATCCCTTGACCCGGATCAAAAATAAACGGAATTTTTAAGTCACTAAATTGTTGCGCATGTAATAACATCCCCTCTCTGCCATCAGGCGATACAATCCCAATACGAATGCTTTTGTCTGTTGGTATGGAATTTAAATGTGAAGCATTCATCGCCCCCGGATGAAACGCGGTAATTTGATTATCGTCTTCATCAGTAGTGATATAAGCTTGCCCGGTGTAATTATCATCCAAAACTTTGATATATTCGCTGGACAGTCCGGTTAAACACAGCCATTGTGCGTAAGGCTCAAAATCATGCCCGACAGTGGCCATAATTAACGGGTCTTCGCCTAATAGTTTTAAATTATACGCAATATTGCCGGCACACCCGCCGTATTCACGGCGTAATGCAGGAACTAAAAAACAGACGTTTAGCATGTGGACTTTGTCGGGTAAAATATGGTTTTTAAATTTGTCGTGAAAAACCATAATGGTATCGTAAGCCATTGATCCACAAATTAATGCGCTCATTGTATTCCTCATGTAAATAATAAAACCGTCCAGACGATAATCGCCCAAACAACGGATAACGCCACGGTTGCAGAACCTATGTCTTTGGCTCTTTTCGATAAGTCGTGGCGGTCTAAACTGATTCTATCGACCACTGCTTCAATGGCAGAATTAAGCAATTCTATCAATAAGATGAGAACAATACTTCCGATGAGGAATAATGTTTCCATCGCTGTTTTCCCTAGCCATATCGCAAGCGGTGTCGTAATCACCAATAACACAATTTCTTGTCTAAAAGCTTCTTCATGCTGCCATGCGGCTTTAAAACCTGCGCCGGAAAAATAACATGCATTAATCAGCCGTTTTACCCCTGTTGCCTGTTGACCTGCCATGTAGACTATCTCTTATTCTGCAATCATATCGTTATAAGCACGACTATTCATCAGCGTCTCTAATTCGTCTATATCATCGGCTTTCATGCAAAATAACCAATGTACATAGGCTGCGTCATTGACCAATTGCGGCTCATCAATAACCTCTTGATTTATATCAACAATAACGCCTGTAACCGGTGCATATAATTGAGAAACCGATTTAACGGACTCAACGGTTGCACAAGGGTCATTCACACTAAAATATTGCCCCACTTTAGGTAAATCGACAAACACCAAGTCACCTAATTGTTGTTGCGCAAAATCGGTAATGCCAACCCGAATCAAAGCATCATTTTCTTGTTTTGCCCATTCATGGGTATCTGCGTAATATAAGTCCTCAGGAATGTCGCTCATAGTGTCATCTCAAAAAGTTAATATAAGTAAAGCATAACGCGCTAAGGTTTAAATACAATCATTTTTTAAATCTGCTGCTATCGCTGTTGTATGAGAATTTTTTTCACAATGCGTCAGGCAGGATTTGTAATTTTACCGCAATATCATGTAACACTGCGGCATTCGGATAAGCTCTTAATGCATCAAGTAAAACAGTTTTAGCCTCCGTTTTCCTGTCTAATTCCCATAACACTTGCGTTAAATGCCAAGCTAATTCTGCCGGGTCTTGAGTAGAACCGGCTAATTGGTTTTTTGCTTGTAACAAATATTGCAGACTGTCTTGGTTTTTACCCATTTTATGTAATAGCCAACCAATACTATCCAAAGTCATGGCATTTCCGGGGCGTAATGCTAACGCCTGTTGCAATAACTGATAAGCTTCGTGATAACGACCGGTTAAACTGGCTAAAGCATAACCGATATTCGTTAATTCATCTGCGTCAGTTTTATTGACCTGTTGTAACAAAGTCTGTAAATCCTGCTGCACAACATCGTTGGCTTTGCGCTTTTCCGCTATGCTGATACGGTCAATTAATAAATAATTTAAATTCAACGGTAACGCAAATAAACGTTGATACAACAAATTTGCTTGGGCAGGCTGTTGATTTTGTTCCAAACACGCCGCCGCTTCATTAAATGCAGCAAAAATTTGCGGCTGCAATTGTAAATCCGCTGGGGATTGTTTTAATAAAAATTCACTCACCGCAACGGCTTTTTTATACGCCGTTAATGCAGCCGGCATATCCTGCAAACTTTTGCGCAATTGTGCCTGTTGTAAGAAATTATGCAACGCCGCTTGTTGGATAGTTATATCATAGGGGTTGGCATACATTAATGCGTCACCTAACACATCCGCCTCGTGCTGAGCCTGCAAACTGGCAACTAACGCATTTTGTGCGCGTAAAGTGGTGACTAAATTAAGATAACTTTGCCACAACCGAATATGGCTTTGTATATCATCGCCGTCTTCTTTCGTGCCTTGTTTGTCATATACAAAATGATAAAACATGAGTCGGTTATTTGCCAAAGGTGCAGCAACGAAGCATTGTCCATTATGGCAGCGAAAATCAAAATCGACAATCGCAGCAAAACTGGCATCTTCAGTCGGTAAGCGCAAGGTAAACAACGCATCGCCTTTATCTAAATTCCAAAAACGGATACTGGTATCACCCACGGACGCTAATTGCAAACTGTCGGGCGCAAAGATAGTTTTAAAAACTTGCTGCTGATGTCCGTCTAAGTCATATTTAAGCTGTCCGCTTTCAATATTATAAATTTCAATCACTTGGTCGCGCCCGACACTGGTAGCGTAATGACTGTCTGGACTTAAAGTTGACCACAATAAACTATCGTTAGCTTTAGGAAAATTTTTAAATAAGGCAGGTTTGGGTTGTAAATTCCACAACTTAGTGGTGCGGTCTTCAAGTCCGCTGCTTAATAATTGTTGACCGTTTTTACTAAAACTAACGCTAGTGACTTTGTCGGTATGCGCGTGGGCGATAAATACCGGTGAAGTTTGTTCTTGCACCGGAAATAAGCCAATTGAGCCATCATAACTGGCAGTGGCCACCGTGCGGCTGTCAGGTGAAAAACTGACTGCATGAACTAAGTCGGTATGACCGGTTAACGTTTTCAGTTCGGTTAGCGATACCGCAGCGGAAAGTACATTAAACTGCCAAATTTTTGCACTATTATCGGCACTGCTTGAGGCGAGTAAATTACCTTCTTTGTTAAAAACCAAGCGCGTAATCAGGTCATTGTGTGCTTGCGGTTTTTCCCAAACCAGTTTACCCGTATGACTGTCATATACCTGCAATGCGCCGTTTTTAAAACCCACGGTAACGTGTTGTAAATTCGGCGTAATGGCAACAGAAACAGGTTGATTCGCTAAATTAATGCTTTGCTGATAAGGCAAGTTTAAACACCACCGCCGCACTGTCCCATCATTGCTTGCACTAAATAATTGCCCTGCATAACTGGCAAACCCTAAGATAACCGCATTGTGACCTTGTAAAAACCGTACGGTCACGCCGTTATAACTGTCCCAAATGCGAATATCGCGATCAACGCCGCCTGATACTAATTGTTCGCCATTGCCGATAAAATGCAGTGCGAAAATCCCTTTTTGATGCCCTACAAACGCCTGCGAAGTTTCGCTGGCAATATCCCACAAGCGAATGGTTTTATCTTCACTGCCGGTGGCCAAGCGTTTGCTATCGGGGCTAAAAGCAACACTTAAAACGCTGCTCGTATGCCCTTTTAAAATATGTAACACCTCACCGCTGGCAACCTGCCAAATAATCGCAGTATTGTCATAAGATGCGCTGGCTAAATACTCACCGCTAGGGTTAAAGGTTAAGCCATTCATTGCAATACTGGCGGTATGTGCAGACAAAGTACGCAGTAACTGATGAGTGGCAAGACTCCATAAACTAATCTGATTATTTGCACTCCCGATAGCCAGCGTTTGTCCATCAGGGCTAATTGCAATGGCTTTAATTTTTTCCGCAAATGGCCATAGCGTCTGCGGCACAAAACCATTTGGTTTACGCTGCCAAATAATCAATTTTTTGTCATGACCGGCACTGATTAATTTATCACCTTGCGGCGTAAACAATACGCGCGTTACGGTCGTATCTTGCGTTTCACCGCTGGTAGTATGTCCTTGTAATCGTTGCAATAACTTTCCGGTTTTTAAATCAAAAATGACTACCGTACCGTGTTCCCCGGCCGCTGCAACCCATTGACCGTCAGGACTAATCGCTACCGTACTCAAAGGATAACCTGCATTGCTATAAAGTTGTTCAGCCCCCGTTCCTACCAAGCGCACAAAACTGGCCAATAAATTTCGCGCATGAATTTGACGCGATGCCACTTTCGCATCCAAAAACACAGTTTTTTCTAACACTACATTTGCGCCGGCATAATCCTCACTTTTTGCCAATAGACCTGCGTGAATTAACCATGCCTGAAATAATTCGGTAATATGTTGTTTTTCCAACTGAATTGTCTGTTGGGTTTGCAAGCGGGCGTTATGCTGTTCACGCAACGCCCAAATTGCCAGCAACGACATAACCAATAAACCACAGCCGGTTGCAAAGGCAATGGATCGCACTTGTCTAAATTTTCGTGCTTGTTCGGCTTGCAGTAAAGCTTGTTGCTGGGCAATTTTTTTTTGTTGTTCGTGAAAACTTTGCTGCAAAAAGGTCATCGCCAGCTCAAAATGCTGTCCATACCGTCGCGCCCATAACGGGGTTGGATTTTGCGTTTGTTGCCAATTGAGTGCGTTTTCTAATTCTGGTGTACGATAAAAACCGTGTTCATTGTTACGCCACAACAGCGCATTTTTCTCTAAGCGCTGATAAATTGCCGCCGATTTAGTTTCTTCTGTAACCCATTCTTTTAATCGCCACCATTGCCGGATTAAACTTTCATGGGAAATATCAATCATACTGTCAGCCTGTAACGGACGCGGATAACTGGGGGTTAAAAAACTTCGTCCCTCTTTGCGAAACTCATCAATCACAGCAACAACTTCACTGCACTCAACTTCCGCCAGTGCAGCAACTTCATCTAAACGTACCGGACGGCGAATATCACGTTGCGTATCACCGCGCTCGCATAAACTGCGAAATAAGACTTCTGCCAAACGTTGTTGTTCGGCACTTAAGCAATTAAAAATACTTTCAACATGGTTTGATAACGCATTTTCCAAACCGCCGATTTGCGCATAATGTACGAGCGATAAAGTCTTGCCTTTTTCTAAACGCCACATTTGCATTAATACATGTTGCAACAGTGGTAACTGATCTGGATTATTACCCACATCATTTAACAAACGATTACACAACGCCGCTTCCACCCGACTATTAAACACAATAGCAGGTAATTCAATCGCATCGCGTAATTGTTCGCGTGATAAACGGGGCGTTAAATATAACCCTTGATTAATGGCTTCGGGTAAGCCTAAAAAATGGCTGCAATCACTTAAAAAATCTGAACGCATCGTAATAGTGACATACACATTCGGCAAACGGCAGCTTTCTAACAACAACCACACAAAAGCCGTTGCTTGCTCAGTGGCACGATAACGAAAAATTTCCTCAAACTGATCTACTAACAGTAATAAATTAGTATTTTCAGGCAAGGGTGACTCGCGTAAAATTTCCCCAATACTACTTGCCCCGCGTTGTAACGCGACTTGTAAAAAAGTTAACGCCTGCCGTTTATCATGAAACGCCTGCGCATAACAACTGTCTAACGCATCCAACAACACATGCGCCAGATTTTCAAACGGCGTATTCCCCGGACGCATTTCTGCTAACCGCCAATTAGACCCGGCACGGGTTAAAAAACCACTGTCTAAACTGGGCAATAATCCAGTACGCACCAGCGAAGACTTCCCGCAACCGGAAGCCCCCAATACCGCTAAAAAATGCGTTTGCCCCAAACGTTCTAATAATTCATAAACCTGTTGATCACGCCCGAAAAAAATGTCTACTTCATGACGGTCAAAAGGACGCAAGCCGGCGTAAGGAAAACGACTCATGCTTGTAATGCCTGTACAATAGGGCTTAACGCCTGATAATTCACATCTTCACATTCGCATTGTAGCAAAGGAATATTCAATAAATTCAATGAAATAGCTGATTTTCGCGGCGGCTTTTTATTGACAATCGCAGCTACTTTTAACGGACTTTCGCGCCGCGCCGCCTTGCCTTGTGCATTTAACAAATTTTGCTTAATCCATTTTTCCTGAATTTGCCCATACACTAAAATAAACGCATCGCAGCACAATAAATTCTCTTTAATCGCCTCGCATAATTGTGCTGGATTATTCAACACAGAAAAATCCAAACAGGTAGACATAATCCCTTGCTGCTCTAAAATATCACTGACCTGCTCAGCAAGAGCCACATCTTCAGGTGCCGCATATACAAACGCATACGGAATATCATTACTTTTTACAGGCTCTACTACTGATAGCTGTAATTTTTCATGTAAATACGCCTGAAACTCAATTAAATTCATTGCCACACAATACCCAGAATTTAATAAAAGCTGATGCTGTGTATTATAAACTTTAGATAAATCTAAACCGCGCTCATGCCATTGAAAAATAGCCGCAGGTTTTAACATAGATTTTGCTAAATCAAATTGTCGCATTGGATAATCCCCGCGCCCGCTTTGCTCACTTAATAATTGCACAAACCATTGACTGCGTTTTAAATCCTCCGCTAATAAAGTCGCGGCATTCTCATTAAATAAATAAAATTGTTCGGGTAAAACACGATACCCTTGTTGTTGTAAATAACGTTTTATTTGATTACGCCGCTCTTCCAAATCTTCGGTGACTTCTGCTAAAAAAACCACAGCTTTATTATCAACCACATTTGCCATGGCAGTGGGTTGATTTAAATTTTTTAAACACAATGCTAATTGGCGGGCTAAATCATCTAAGCGTTGATAATACTCTAATTCAAACGGATTCGGCTTTGGAATCGCTAATGTTCGCGCTGAACCTTGCGCATCATGCACCCAAAATTTATAACATTGGCTGTCTTGTAAATAACTGGGCAATTGCACCGGCATTAACTCCACTACAAATACGCGGTTTTTTTCTCCTTGGGCTAAAAATTGCGCTAATTGTTCTTTGCCGCGCGCAGATTGTAAATAATTAACCGAGGCAAAAATTAATAATGTGGCGGCCTGATTGGCTGTAATTGGCGAATAATCATCACCATTAAAATGAATATTCACATTTTTTGTTGCTAATTGCCGATGTAATAACTCTGTTAAATACTGCGTAAATGTATTAATCCATCCGGCTTCCATGGCAAAAAAAGTTTGATTATCTTGTTCCACATAACTGATGAAAATATCGGTTTGATAGTCACTGACATAACAAGGCAGGCTTTTTAATGGCAAGGCGGTTATTTTATTTGTTATCGGTAATGGTGAAATGGATTGTTTTTGTTTTAAAACCGGTTTATGTTTATATTGTTCAGGAATATTAGCCAATTGAATCGCATTATTACCAAATTCAAACGCAGTGGGAATATCTTGATCATTGAATAAAGCTTTATAAAATCCGGTGGTGAATTTAGTCGCCGCTTCGTCATCAATACTGGTTGTTGTGCCAATAACATAACGAATATGTTGTGCAATAACCTCCGCCTGTTCTTCACTATAACAAGCATTTAACACAACACAATGCACTGTTTGCGAAAATAATTTGAATAATGTCGCTAGCGCATTTTTATCAATAGCATGGCTTTTACCGTTATCGCTGGAAAAAATTAGCCCACTTCTTTCACCATGCCCACTAAAATGCACAATATGTGGTTTAAAAGTTAATAATTTTTGTTGAATATCTTCATCACGCAAATCCGGTGCGTATTTAATTTCAAATAAATCCTCATTATGTGATAGCTCTAAAGCCTCTTGAATTTTTCGATATTCTTCCCCTAATCCAAGACGTGCGGTATCTAAAGGATTAGCGGCTAAAATTAAAATTTTTGTTTTTTCCATTGAATAGGCAGAACAATTAAGTGAATTAACTAAAGGGATATAATGTGGGCGGATTAAGAAGTTTAATTGCACAAAACGATAAGATAATTAGCGATAAGGTCTCCCAATAATTACCGGTTTGTTGGCCTTTTATTTGTCGGTCTGCTTTCGCGCTTAAAATAAAAATTTGTTGTAAATGACTTAAATTTAAGCGTGTCAGGGCATGGTTTAAATGTTGTTTTCGCGTATCCCAGATAAAGTGTTTTTTAAAAATCAGTTCTTTGTTGGTTGCAGTTTTTAATTCCATTAAAGCCCGCGCTTCACGGCTTAATGCCCACAATATAACCGGTGCCGCAACACCTTCGGCTTCGAGGGCGTGTAAAATACGGGTGGCACGGTTTATTTTGCCCATTAATACCGCCTCGGTTAATTTAAACACATCAAATCGGGAGTTGTCAGCGACTGCTGCTTCAACCATCGCTAACGATAATTGCCCTTGTCCATATAAGACATACAGTTTTTCAATTTCTTGCGCGGCGGCGAGTAAATTGCCCTCTATGCGTGCAGCAATCAGATTAACACCTGAGGTGTCAACCTGTAAGCCGCGCTTAAGTAACCGCTGCTGTAACCAAGCAATTAATTCTTGTTTTTCTAGTGGAAAAACTTGCACCACAACGCCTGCTTTATCAAGACTTTGAAACCAGCGACTTTTAAGCGCGTTACTGTCTAGTTTTCCACAGCTTATCAACAGTAAGGTTGCATCGGGTAATTGTTGACAATAGTCGGTTAATGCTTTTGCGCCGTCCGTGCCAAGTTTTACCGTTGATAAGCGTAAGTCTAACAGTTTTTTATCAGCAAATAACGAAAAACTATCGGCGGCGAATAGCAATTGTTTCCAATCAAAATGTCCCTCTGTGGTAAAGACTTCCCGATGGATAAAGCCATTTTTTTTCGCCGCTGCGCGAACTGCGTCCGCCGCTTCGCCCAATTGCAACGGTTCGTCACCACTAAGAAAATACACCGGGGCAAGATTTTTACTTAAAGCCCCCGCTAATTGAGTAAGATTTAAGCGCATGTTGTTATTTAGAATTTGGCTGATTATTTGCTTCTAAAGCGATGTTAATGCGCCCGATAATTGAACTGGCGGCCTGTTTATACATTTCGTTGCGAATTACCATTTCTTCATTAGTCTTTCCCAAAATCGCCGCTTGGTCATTAAAATATTCACGTTTAACTTTAATATTTTGCGCTTCCAGTAATTGCTTACCTCTGGCATCAAAGATAGAAAAATTAAGCTGATAGACTAATTGTAACTCGTTAGAGCGACCGGCGGCATTCATTGACAACACCCACGATTTCAGGCTTTCTTTGGCTATTTTAATAACAATAGCCGCTTCGTTCGGAGAGTTGACTAATTTAGCCGCCGAAGAAAATTTCAGTGTGCGGCTAATATCCTGGCGCAATGTATCGGAAGCACCTTCAAGATAAATTGTTTCCGCACCTTGAGCTAATTCAATATCACCGCGTAGATGGTAGTTACAAGCAGATAACAACAGAAAAACGAGCAGGAGTATTTTTTGGTTTAACATGGTGTCACTCAATGCGGCGGTAAAAGTAAAGAAGCGGGGGTAAACGGTAATTCTACAATAATTACACCACGTTGTGACTGGCAATCCGCATTTAGAACTTGAATTCGCTTTCTTTGATGATAAACTTGAAAAAAATAACTCATTAAATCTCTTATGCAGCTTGCAATCACTTTGTTAGGCAAAAAATCTACTTTTTTTATCGCTGACGTTGTCGCCGCAATTACAGCCTGCCGATGTACTATCATTGATTTGAATGCCGCTCATTTTTCTAGCACCACTTTTGCAGGCTATCTACTGGTTGAAGGCACTTGGAATTGCGTTGCAAAATTAGAAAATGTGTTAGACAGTTTACAAAGGCGTCTTGCCATTCAAATTCAAGTATTACACACCGATAATACAGACAATGTAGAACTATCAAAGCCGGACTATATTCCTTATCGCATAGAAACTATCGCGATGGATCAGGAAGATGTCGTTCACGATATCCTCACCTTTTTAACAGCCCAACATATTTTGGTCGCTGAAATCAAGTCAAGTTGCTATCCTGCGCCGTATACGCAAACCCGTTTGCTTTCGATGACTTTTATTGTTTTCATTCCACCTATCATCCAACTTTTGTCTTTTCGTGATGACCTATTTGCTTTTTGCGAAAACTGTAATGTGGATGCAATTTTTGAACCTATTCGCCGGTAATTTGTTATGCTCCCTTTAAATGAAGGTCAGGTTGTGCCTGATATTGTTGCGCCGATGACTGGCGAAAATATATTCCGCAGCGCGGATTATCGTGGTAAAAATATAGTGCTGTATTTTTACCCCAAAGACAGCACCCCCGGTTGTACGCAGGAAGGGCAAGACTTTAGCCAGCAGTTTGCGCAATTTACTGCGTTAAATTGTGTTATTTTTGGTGTTTCGCGCGATAGTTTGCGCAGCCACGAAAATTTTAAATTAAAACAACAGTTTCCGTTTGAGTTGATTTCTGATGCGGATGAACAATTATGCCAATTGTTTGAGGTCATCAAAATGAAAAACCTGTATGGCAAACAAGTGCGCGGCATTGAACGCAGTACATTTTTGATTAATGCTGACGGTGTGTTGGTGCGGGCGTGGCGGAAAGTGAAAGTAAAAAATCATATTAACGAAGTCTTACAACAATTAAAACAATAAACAGGAGTCCGTTATGAATATCTTAGCTTCAAGCAGTCAAAAACTGTTTGTGTTAGATACGAATGTATTGATGCACGACCCGGCGGCAATTTTTCATTTTCAAGAACACAATATTTTTATTCCGATGATTGTGCTAGAGGAATTGGATCATGCTAAAAAAGGGCTGTCGGAATTGTCGCGTAACGTTCGTCAAGTTAGTCGGTTTTTAGACGAATTAATCAAAGGCGCGAATCAGCAAGCCATTAATGACGGGCTGCCGCTGTCGCAGATTATGCACAATCCGCATACTCAAGCGCATGGGCGGCTATATTTACAAACCAGCCAGTTAACGGCGTTATTGCCGGATACAATGCCCGGTCAATTGGCGGATAATTCGATTTTAAATGTGGTATTGGCATTAACTAAACAATACCCGGATACCAAGGTTATTTTGGTGTCTAAAGATATTAATATGCGCATTAAGGCGGCGACTTTAGAATTACATGCTGAGGATTATCACACCGACCAAACTATTGATGATATTGATTTATTGTATAGCGGTATGGTGGATTTAGGGGATGACTTTTGGGCTAAACATGGCAATCAACTAGCCTCATGGCAGGAATTAAATCGTACATATTACCGTTTTAGCGATGACAGCGTACGCAACTGGTATCCTAATCAGTATGTTTACAGCGATGGCTCAACGCATTTTGAGGCGATTGTGAAAAGTTGTGAGGGTAAAACAGCGGTGTTAGAAGTAGCACGCGATTATCGTAGTCAACAAAATAATGTTTGGGGGGTGTGTGCGAGAAATCGCGAACAAAATTTTGCTTTAAATGTATTGCTAAACCCTGACATAGATTTCGTCACCTTGCTCGGTACAGCAGGAACCGGAAAAACCTTGTTAGCACTGGCGGCCGGTTTAACGCAAGTTATGGACCGTAAACTGTACCATGAAATAATTATGACGCGTGAAACCGTTGCAGTTGGCGAAGATATTGGTTTTTTACCCGGTAGCGAAGAAGAAAAAATGGCACCTTGGATGGGTGCGTTAATGGATAATTTAGAAGTCCTCGGCAGTCGTTCTGGACACAATGCGTGGGAACGTGACGCTTCATCGAATATTATGATGAGTCGGGTAAAAATCCGGTCGCTTAATTTTATGCGTGGTCGAACATTTTTAAATCGCTATTTGATTATTGACGAGGCGCAAAATTTAACCCCTAAACAAATAAAAACTTTAGTTACCCGCGCCGGACCAGGAACAAAAATCGTGTGTATCGGCAATTTAACCCAAATTGATACGCCGTATTTAACCCCGACTACCTCAGGGTTAACTTATGTTGTTGATCGCTTTAAAACTTGGCAACATGGCGCGCACATTACCCTGCGGCGCGGTGAACGATCACGATTGGCAGATTACGCCTCAGAAGTGTTATAACAATTGCTACGATGATGGCTTTTTAGCGTCCGCACGAAACGCCATCATCTCACTAACCTATTGAATTTAAACCTGAAAAGGACGTACTACTTTATCTATAATGACAACACATACAAAACTTTCGCCGCAGTTACAAAAACTGTTGGACAAGGGACAGGCGCATTTGTTGCGTAGGGGATTAAAAGGCATCGAAAAAGAAAGTTTGCGCGTTTCTAAACGCGGCTGTATTTCTCAAACCAACCACCCTGTTGCCTTAGGCTCCGCCTTAACACACCCGCACATCACCACAGATTATTCCGAAGCATTATTAGAATTTATCACCCCGCCTTTTGCGGATATTCACGACACCTTGACCTTCATGGACAACATTCATCAGTTCGTGTATGCCCATTTACACGATGAAATGTTATTGGCAAGCAGTATGCCATGCGGTATCGACGGCGATAACAGCATTCGCATTGCCGAATACGGCAATTCTAACATTGGACAAATGAAACATATCTATCGGCGCGGTTTATGGCATCGCTATGGGCGTACCATGCAATCTATCGCCGGAGTACATTTTAATTATTCCGTACCCGTAGAACTGTGGACAGTGTTGCATCAAATGCAAGACAATACGTTGCCGTTAAAAGACTTTATTGCCGACCGTTATTTTGCCCTGATTCGGAATTTTCAACGCCAAGGCTGGCTAATTCTGTATCTATTTGGCGCATCGCCTGCTATCTGTAAACAATTTTTCAGCAGCAGACCACAATTAATGGCGCAATTTGAACAATTTGATCAAGGGACATTGTATCATCCCTATGCCACATCATTACGGATGAGCGACATTGGCTACAAAAGTAATAACCAAGCCAGTTTAGCTATTAGTTACAATAACTTAACTGATTACGTCAACAGTTTAACCACCGCTATCAGCACACCGTATCCTGCATACGAAAAAATCGGCGTAAAAATAGGCGATCAGTATCAGCAGCTCAATAGCAATATTTTGCAAATTGAAAATGAATTTTACAGTACCGTACGCCCTAAACAAATTACCGAATCCGGCGAACGTCCAACGCTGGCATTGCAACGGCGCGGGGTAGAGTATGTAGAAATCCGTTCCTTGGATTTAGATGTTTTTAATCCGTTGGGGATTGCAGAAAATACCGCACGCTTTGTCGAAGCATTTTTGCTCAGTTGTCTGTTTCAAGACAGCCCCTTACAAGGTAAAAATGAGCAGCACATCAACAATCAAAACCAATTATTAACCGCTAATTCCGGTAGACAACCCAATTTACAACTAACGCAGCAAAACAATCACTTATCTTTAACCAGTTGGGCAATGCAAATTTTGGACACCCTCGAACCTATTTGTCAGGCATTGGACGCAGATGATGCGCAACAACCCTATCAACGCGCGTTAAACCAGCAACGACTGGCGGTAGAAAACCCCGATTTAACCCCGTCGGCACGAATTTTGGCACAAATGCGTGAACAGCAGCAGTGTTTCAAACAGTTTGGTATCAGTGCGTCTGCAATACATGAAAATTATTTTAAACAACGACAATTACCCCCCGAACAATGGCAAAAATTTACGGATATGGCATATCTTTCACATCAGCAACAGCAAACAATTGAAGCTGGCGATTCGCACAACTTGGATGATTTTTTAGCCCATTATTTTGCCCAGTGCTGAAAAAAAGTAGAGACCTAAATCGGCTTTAAGTCTCTATATTTTTTCCTAATAAAACAACTGGTTATGCAACAATATCACCGCCCAGTTCCAATAACGCGACCGGCTGAATCGCAGAACCTGCAATCCCACGAATCGAACCGTGCATTTGCGTTGTATTCAGCAACACTTTTTCCAATTGTTTTTCACGCTGCTTCCAAATCCGCGCCATCGCCCGTTTTTCTGCATCCAAATCACTTTGCATCTGGCTAAAACCTTCCACAATCCCTTCAACCTGTAAGTGAAACTCATTGCTAGTCAAATAGTTATACAACAATTCCATCTTATCGCCCTTGTTTTCTTGACTGGCAAACGCCTCACTTAAACGAATCACATGCTCACGCAACACCCAACACAAACTTTTAAACTCCTCAAAGGTACAAATCCACACGCCTTCTTTCAAACCCATCCTCTCCATACCAGCGGGCATTGCTTCCGTTACTAACACCCCCACAGTTGCATTTTTATCACGAATATCATTTTTAAACTTTTCAATCCAACTGGCTTGAAAATCTTTCGTGCGCTTGCTCTCATAATAAATCGTGCCACAATTTTGTCGATGCTGCGTATGCACAATCTGTAAACAATCCGCACCCCGCGCACCCTTTTTCACCTCCTCAATTACATCCAGCGGAAAACGCGCACTCAACCACTCTTCAATTGCCAGCTCTTGTACCTCGCCTTGCAATTGCATAGAACCTTGTGCCACTTTGCGTTGCATTTCTTCAGCAAGCTGTTTTTGCGTTTCCAATTGAGACTGTAACTCCTTGATTTTAAAATTATTTGCCTCGTCTGCTAGTTTTTGAATTCTTAACTTTTCCTCATGCAGTTTCGCTGAAAACTCCTGTTCTTTCTCTAAAATCACCGCATCACGCAACTCCTCTTTTTCGCGCTGCAAACGTTCAATATGAGACTTTACCTGATTAAACTCTTTTAATTGATTAGATTTGTGCTGAATTTCCTGTTGCAAAGCGGCCAATTGACCAGACCATTCATGCTGCATTTCTTGCGTTAACTTATGCCGTAACGCCATTTGTTCGGCTTTTAATTGTTCATTAAACCGTAATTGCGCCTGCGTTTCTATCGCGGTTTTCTGTTCCTCTTTCTCGCGTTCTAAACGGGCAATATCGGCTTTGACCTTATTGAACTCCTTTAATTGGTTCGATTTCTCACAAATTTCCTGTTCCAATGATTGCAATCGCGCTAATTGTTCAGCTTCTAATTGCTGTTTTAATTGCTGATGTAACTGCTTTTTTTCCGCCTCAATACGTTGCGCAAACATATAATCTTGCTGAATTTTTTCCGCCGCCAACCGTTGCTGCTGCTGCAAAAGCTCCTCCTGTTTTTTCTTATACACCGCCGCTTGCTTGGTCTGTTCATCGGCATATTGCTTTCTTAACGCCGCCTCAATTTGATGATACAAAATAGTATTCACATCAAACTTATGCCCACACTGAGGACACGCGATATTATGTTGATTCATGCAATTATCCTACCCACCCTTTTTAAGTTATAAAAACAATCCATTTTTGCCTTGTTCCTGTTTCGGTGCTAGTTTAACATAGCCTTTAGTTTTGATTGACCGGCTGCGGTTGTTAAGCTGATAAAAATATAAAAATTAACTTTTATTTCAATAAGTTATGTTTATCAGCGACACTAAAGCTTAGCATACCCTTAAAGATTTTTAACCCAATACAACACACTATGGATCTAAAATTTCTCGATTTTGAACAACCTATCGCTGAATTGGAAGCGAAAATAGAAGAACTTCGTAAAGTGGAGTTTGATAATGATATTAATATTTCTGATGCAATTACCCAATTAGAAGATAAAAGCCAAGCGCTAACGACTTCCATTTTCTCTAAACTCAGTGATTGGCAAATTTCGCAACTGTCCAGACACCCCGGACGACCTTATACCCTTGATTATATTGAACTTATTTTTACCGATTTTAGTCAGCTACACGGCGATAGAGCCTATTCTGATGATCCGGCGATTGTGTGTGGTCTGGCGCGGTTAGATAATTTACCGGTGATGGTGATTGGGCATCAAAAAGGGCGTGATACCAAAGAGAAAATTTACCGTAATTTTGGTATGCCGCGTCCGGAAGGCTACCGTAAAGCGTTACGGGTGATGAAATTGGCGGAAAAATTTAATTTGCCAGTGATTTGTTTGATTGATACACCGGGGGCTTATCCGGGAATTGGCGCGGAAGAACGTGGGCAAAGCGAGGCGATTGCACGAAATTTGTTTGAAATGGCAAGTTTAAAAACGCCGATTATTTGTACTATTATTGGCGAAGGCGGTTCAGGAGGCGCGTTGGCAATTGGCGTAGGTGATCGTTTGTTAATGCTTGAATACAGCACTTATTCGGTGATTTCGCCGGAAGGTTGTGCGTCTATTTTGTGGAAAAGTGCCGATAAGTGTCAACTTGCTGCCGAGGCGATGGGGATTACGTCTGATAGAGTCAGGGAACAAGGTTTTTTAGACGAAGTGGTTCGTGAACCTTTAGGTGGTGCGCATCGTAACTTTGAAGCAACGGCTATCAATTTGCGTGAAGCGTTAGTGCGCCATTTAACTGCATTAAAGCAACAGCCACTGGAAGAAATGCTCGCAAAACGTTATCAGCGCATGATGAGTTATGGTGCTTACAGTGACGATGCAGGGAAGTAATGTTTGTCTCCCCTTAGCAAAAAGGGGGGATTTTATAGCATAACTGTCTCACACAATGGTTTAACTTAAATACAACAAAATGCTCATGTGGTGACCCGGAAGGATGTTATGAAACGTTCTACGGCAGACGATGTTAAAAGCAAGGGAAATGGGCTTAGATGATAATGCGATTGCGCAATTAATAGGGTTGAGTAGGGTGGATATTCAGGCAGTTGAAGAATAGTTTTACTTGTAACACCACCTTGCAAGCTATTTTTTAGCGCAACCGTTTTATTTGGCAGGGATTTTGTGTACACTAGCTCACAAAATTAGCGGTTAGTGATTTTGGAGCGGCGAATGTGTCAAGTCAAAAATAGGCTCGATGTAAAATTCTGT
>JACCEE011388302.1_pt1 | contig 34749 bp, 48 predicted proteins | sample 7449931 | NCBI WGS metagenome assembly JACCEE01 (sample SAMN15323457, study PRJNA562643) | freshwater metagenome | isolation source: river surface water | place: USA:Blue River Watershed | collected 2017-08-19 | reverse complement strand
TATGAAACACAAACATCACATCATTCCAAAGCATATGGGCGGATCGGACGATCCAAGTAATCTAATAGAACTAACTCCGGGCGAACACGCCGAAGCACATCGTTTATTATATGAACAACACGGGCATTGGCAAGACTATGTTGCTTGGCAAGGCCTTGCCCAACTTGATGCTAACTTTGATGCCGCCAAAGAAGCAATCATGGCAGGTAGTAGAAAAGGTGGGCAAACAAACATCAGACAGCGTAAGGGCAAAAAGTGGGAAGAAATCTTTGGAACTGAGCGGGCCGCCGAACTACGACAGAAGTATAAGAGCAAGCGACAGGCAAGGGGTAAAACTTGGACTGGGAAAGTATATGATGTTACTCACCCAGACGGGACCGTTGAGCGAGTAGAAGGGTTGCGTCAATGGTGTATGGATCGCGGATACAATGCTAACGCTTTTGCCAATGCGTCATTGCGAGGCAATAAGACACATGGTGGTTTCATGGTAAAACAGGCTTAGTCGAACCCGTGTCCAGAACCCTTTTCTCTTTGCTTCATACAGCAATAACTTACAGTATATATTTATATCGACTTTGTGTCAAATCTCAATGTGCCTATTTTTTCAAGTTATAATATTTCAAAAGGTTATTGCGATACTCAGTCAATCGTTGTGCGCCCAATTTTTTTAAGTCATACTTCTTTGATATATCAACTGTAGACATTGTTAGCAAATCGTGTCCGGGTATTCCTAATGACTTGAACTGGTGATACAAAAATCCGCCATACTTAAACTGGCCGCATTTATGTACCTTGTCGTTTATTTTAGCTGACAGTTCAGCACACCAGTCTTTTGTTAGTCCGGTATTAACGTTGCGCCACTTAACTTCGTTGTTGAAGTCTGCGTTGTAATCAATGAGTATCTCGTAGCCATATTTTTCATGCTCAAGATCAAACTCACTGTGCTCAACAACTTGCTGATTGGTGTTAACAGGATGTATACCTAATGCATTTACTAAAAAGTAATCTAACTTGTTTTTATCCGAAAACAAAAATTCTTCCATCTCTAGCAAAGATTCCTCTGTGTCATAAGGCAATCCTGCAATGATACCGCTGTGTGCAATTACGTCTTTAAATTCATTCTCTTTGAGTTGCCGTACATAATCAAACTGTTCTAAAGGATTAACTCCTTTACCGATAACTTTTGCGCTTTGTGGGTTTAAAGTTTCGATGCCAAACATAGCAACCTTGATTCCACTGTCACGTAAGATAGCTGCACTTTCCGGATAGCGCATCATCAAGTCGAGGCGCAGGTATGTTGTGAACTCAATCTTAAAATCTAATTTTGAGAATACGTCATCGTGCAAGAGTTTGATCTTATCAATAGAGTCATTGTAAGTATCATCAGCAAACACGTAGTCTGTTACGCCGAACTTTTCGTAATTCCTAGTTAGTTCGTCTTTAAGAACATTGGCATGCTTGACCCACTCGCCCTTTTTCTTTCCTTTAAGGTTGTATGTACAGAACTTGCATTTAAAGATACACCCTCTGCTAATTTCCATAGGCAATGTATCATTGGGCAATACAATGTCCGAGTCTGTGTACACAATTTGACTGCTAACAAAATCTTTGTATTCACTGCCCTGTACAACTGGAGTGGCGTACTTATCCCCGGCAACAAGGCCTTCGCACCAGCGAGTATAATCTACAATGGTTTCATCGCTATAAGACTTAAAGACATGGAAGCCCTGTTCTTCGACCGGAAAATATCTTGCGCCGCCTGTGACAAACTTAACATTAGGATTTATCCTATGAACAAAACTCTTAAAGTCTTTGATACCTTTGTACACGTCTTTGCCTCGCCAGCGTCTGCTATAAGACTCTTGCTGTTTGAGCATGGGCAAACCTAGAAGGTTAGGCAAAAACGTTGTACTAAAACCTATCCACAGTGTCTTTTCATTAATGAGCTTTGCTAGCAAGAATTTTAATGAATAATCAAATCCATCAAAGGCCATGAGATCTATGCATGTAACATCATAGCCAGCGTTTCTAAGTTCAGTTGCAATGCGAAACGCACCCGCGTACTTTGAGCCGGGGTGCGTGTCGTTTCCGTAAAATATAATACAATTGTGTTTCATTAAGTCCACAAGCTATTTCTAATCTTAATTAGACGAATCATCATTTGTTCGTCTTCTTGTTCATAGTCTCTTTCTATTTTGTCCACAGAGTCAAAGGCTTGTTTCTTTGCCCCTTGCAAGTGCGGTGGGAGATTTCCAAAAATAGACATCTTACCTCCATTTGCTTGGCTTGCTTCGTCGCAGATTGCGCTCCAGCCACTTACATCGTAAGGGTCAGGCCTTTCGTGGTAGATTTGAGTCCACCATGTATATAGCTCGTAGATCTCTCTTGCGTTTTGAGCTTGCTGTGTAGGAGTACCGTCGTCGTGCTTTAGCGCCATTTGCCATTCGAGGTTTTCGAGCCCCGCTTCCGGGCAGCGCCATACACGCCAGCGGAACCAGCCACGGGCCCAAAACGGTGCTTTAAACTTTTCCTTAGCTTCGTTGTCCCATGCAATGTGCCACCATGCAAGTTCTGTTTCAACGAATTCCTGGAGCTCATTGAATAAGCAAGGCAAAAAGCGATTACCAACATCACGCCATTCACCACGAGGAATATCACGAGGGCTTGCTGTGAGTGCATGAGTGCGAGTAACCCAGCGATTGTTAATATAATACTTGACATCATAAACCTTATCAACGGGCCACCAAAGGAAGTTTTGAATTCTATCAAGAACTTCTTCGGCGATCCAATAACGAACAGGGTGAGCAGCCTGAGCTTGATTTCTCCACTCGTCCCAGCCTTCGCTTGTCTTTGCTTTACCTTTAGGTGTGCCGCGGAGCCAATCGGCAAACTTACTGCAACTCCAATATTCAGATCTTTGAGCCATGCTTTAACCTATGAATGAATCTTGCTTCCATTAAGAGTTTTGCTGTTTCAGGGTCTCGCATCAAGCTATCAAATTCATTTACAATCGACGCCACCTTGGTAAGAGCATGTTCTGGCATCGTCATATTGTACATATTAATTACTTCTTCATAAAAGTAAAAATCAGGATTGTAAGTATAGTCGCTCCATTTAACTGGACGGGCTTGGCGAGCTTGTTGCTGTTCGAGTTTAATATCTCGAACATTGTAGTCCATCATGAACTTCTTTATATTGTCGTATTCAACTGATGACAGTTTGGTAGACATAGCTTTCTTCCAATGCTTGATAAATTTGATCAACTTCTACATTGTTGTCACCATAGCCTTCGATTAAACAATCCATGTAAGATTTGCTCGGAGGACTAAAACTGCTCTGATCCACCATTTGATAAGCCATAGCTACAATATGTGTGTTACCTTTGATTGCTTTATCGGGAAGTACGATAAATTCTCGCTTGTCATAGTAGTAAGGATATCCTTCTAACATATCCAAACTTCTTTCACACTCGTCTGTTATTTTCCACAATACACCGCGAACTTGTGCATCGTCTGCAAACTCAATGTCTGCATGATTCCTGAACGCCAATTTATAATTTTTAATTGTTGCGGCACCCAAACAAACTGCATTAGGACAACGGTATGACATCTCCCCGATGTTAGTGTTCATACCATATGCAAAATAATACTTCACAGGTCGAATTGTACCTGTTTGATTGATTTCACTGTAAAACTTCGCCATTCTTGTTTTTCCAAATCGAATACTCTTAGTGTGTCTGTGTTTTCTCTGCGGGCAACTTTTCCTTCTGTTACTTCTTGTTTGGGCAGAAGGTCGGGTTGCAAAGTGCATTTCATTACACGTTCTGTTCCATCCTTCTTAGTAAACGTAACAGTCATAGGACCCATCTTCATGTGACCAATCATCCATGTGCGGAATTCTTTCCACTGTTCGTCGTCCAAGTTAGATGTAAAGTTAAAATTCTTTTCAGTCATTTTGCTTCTGCTGTTTTTTGTTGAATATATTTTTCGTGCTGTACCCACTTGTTATTAACCAAGAATCCCCAGTCACGCTTTTGAGGTCCGGGCATAAACAATGTCCAACACTCTACGCTTGGGTCCAGCTCAATTCGATGATAACTATCAGCGCGACAAAAACGGAAATGACCAGGAGCTCGCCACTTTGCAATCTCGCCAACTTTTTCGCCTTTGCTGTTAAACTGCGGAATCCATTCATAGTAACCACCTTTGAGAATTAGAGTAGCGTAAGGCCATGGATGATCATGCACATCATCGGGGTCTGACTTAAGAAACCTATGAAGGAACACATTAAAGGGAAACCTTGTTCGGTCCTTGAGGAAAAGATAATAGCGTTCCAAATAAGGTTCATTTGATTGCCTGTCCAAAACAATACGCTGGCGTCCGATTTTGGTAAGAAACTTTGTTAAAAATTTTAGCATAGTAAAAATCCTATACAGACAGTATAAGACTTTTACTATTAAATGTCAACTAAAAGTTTACCAATTTATCCTAAACCTTTGCTTACCAAAAATGCTCTGAATGCATCGCCTTCGTATGCGTTTATGTGGTAAGTTGCACCGTTGGTCATAAAGACTAAATTGTTTGCAGTTAGGTATTCATCAATCAACGCTCGTTGCTGAGTTTTGGCCAGTTGATAAAACGCATATAAAGGAGGATTATACTGTTCCACTGTATATGGTTCGGACGTTGTAAATGTTCTGCCTTCTACTGTCCAAGTTTTAATAACTGCGTTGCCCATGGCAATTGGCTGTGTTTCGACAGATACTGGCTGGAAACTATTCAAGTTAATCAGCGTCCATGCACCAGGTGTAAACTCAAGGAACGCATAATCTTTGCCGGACTTAGCAGTTGCCCTAGAGTTCCAAGTACCGTCTTGATATTGAACAAATATATTTGTATCAGGGTCTCCTATTAAAGGATAACCTTGATTTGAAGTACCCGAAGGTCCTGCCACAAAATTAACACTGGCTACAGGCTCTGCTATAGTTTGTTGAGGCACAGAAGACTGTTGTATAGAAATGGCCATATAAAATTGTTTATTATATAGATTTGTGTCTTCTTCATCTATCGATACTGTGTATTTTATTCTGTCCTGTTGATCAGTAGGAGTACCGCGTATTGTTCCTGTGTCTACGTCAAATATTAATCCTGGTGGCAATTCAGGACTGATGCTGTAAAGGTAAGGAGGCCTTGCGTTGTTTATTTTTACAGGTCTAAAAGGACTTTGATATACATTTTGTTGTAGAGTATAAACAGGCAATGTTAGTGAACTTGCAGCCAAGTAAGAACCTGTGGTACTTTCTTGAACTTGGGTTGTCATTGCAACTTCTGTGTCTTCTCCAATGTAAGTCATTTCGCATTCAACTAAGAAGTTTCCTGGACCCCTGAAGCAAAGGTATGATTGTGACTCGACAGGATCTACTGCCAAGTAATCCCTAGCTTGGTCGGTGGGATCAATCTCAATGTGACTAGAACATACAAAGCTGTTAACTGGCAACGAGTAAGGGTTGGCACGTTTTCTTTCAGAACTTAAATGTATGTTAAGGTATGTTTTATTATTGTAAGCGCCCACATCTATTTTAGATTCCTCATTGCTATTAAGTTTGCCATTTGATCCCAATGACATTTTGAAATCATGGTAATCTGTATAAGGCAATTTAATGTCATTCAGAAGCTGCACTTGGCTATCAAATTGTAAGGAAGCAAGCGGCTCAACATACAAAGAATCGACTAGGTTTGCTGGAGTTCCATCTGTTATGTAGCAAGTTACTTGATTAACTTGCATGCCAGCGTCGTCATTGACAAATTTTTTGATAACAAAATATCTAGGTGGTGTTCCTGCTGGGAAATATCTAGCAGGAATTTGCTGACTCATTACAATGATCTTCCCGCCGTCTACAGGGGAATCTAATAAGAAGTTTTCTTGATCTTTTACTACCTTTAAGCCGGCTCCATAAGACACAATCGATTCAGAATCATTATTTGTTATTTGAATGACTTCTCCCGAATCCTTAACAATTCTAGTAGTAACAAGATACTTGCGTTTTTTGTATCTTGCTTCTGCTTTTATCGTGCCACCATCGAAAGTATTGTCTACGTGTGCTACATTTAGCCACGCTTTCTTAGCCGCCATACTGACGTCATATGTCTTATCTTCTTCAGGTATCGAAGTAGGTCCAGAAATATTAATATTACCTTGCTGGCCGGTGCTCGAATCCCACTTCAACAAGTTAGGTGTAGTTGGGTTTTCGATGTTAACTGCCCAGTCGATCTCAACCACCGAAAAATTGTAAGAGCCATCAGCCGCAGTTACTTCAAAGCCCAAGCCATACTCTGGTTCTTTTGTAACAGTTATACCTTTGGCCCATACGGAATTATCAGTGTTGCGAATGTTCACTGTTACATTAGGAGAAGAAATTTTAAAACCGATACGATAGTGTGTGCCCCTGACAAGACTCAAATCAGTTAACGTGTCGCCGTCTGTGTTGTAAATTTTTATTTGGCCGTCTTCTTCAGCAAACATAAAATCATATTCTGCATAAGTTGCAGATGGATTGACAGTTGGAGTGTTTACGTTTAAATCAGTGTTAACTGTATCAAAACCCAAGTAGCCGTCACTGCCTGTTAACACTCTGCGTTCGTAGCCTGTCAAAACTCCGCAGTAATCATAGACTGGGAATGTCTGATATTTGATAGGGTCGGTGAAGGTCGGATCGTTACGTGACAATACATATTCGATTTCACCCGGGATCATCGAACGCATTGCATTTTTATACACAATACCGTTTTTATCTTTTACTTCAAAGTCGTTGGAAATCTGTGTAACTCGTTTTACGTTGTTGACTGTGTTTCTTTTTTCGTTTATTCCCAACGGGTCTGTTAAGTTGGACTCCAGACGTTTAAGTTCGGAGTTCATTCTTTTTGCTTGACTCTTGATATTGCTTTCAAAGGCCTTCATTGTATTGCCAAAGCCAGCAGGATCTCTTTTAAACTGATCGATGGCATTTTTTAGCAATTTAAGGTCGCCAGATACTTTGCTCCAGTCTAAGCCGAAACCCTTAGCACCGTTGCCTAAACAGAATTTTGGATTACTTGCTTGTGCAAGAGCATTTAGAATGTTGCCGGCTTGCCCAAACAAATTTTGATTTAGTGTTGCAAGAATGTCTGGGATTTTAGGCGCTTGTACAGGGCTAGGACATAAGCCACCTAAGCTGAATACGTTACTGGCTTGACCTAACGCTTTGTTTACCCCGCCCAGTATTTTATCATATCCGCTTGCACGTTTAAAGTCATCCAAGCTGCCTTTTAGTTTAACAAGGCCTGCACGTAATGAGCTCAATGCACTGACCCCTGTTGTACTTTTAATTAAATCGTCTATGGCCAATTGAGCGCAAACTAGTCTACCTTTCCATAAATCTTTTAATCTGCCAGCAAGAAGCATACAGATTAAATCTTTTTCATTTCTGGGTAAATTTGCCGGGAACGTTACTTTTAACGCACCCATGTTAATTGGGGGTATAGTTGCCATAGTAAATTATTTATACTATGTTAACTTTCAACAAAAACATCTGGACTACCTGCGGCACGACCGTGGCCGCAAGTATCAGAATCTCCTCGTTTGTTCACAGGTATGTTTTCTATAAAAACAGTCTGACTTCCGTTAGCAGTCAAAGGACTACTGTGCTCACCGGTGCCGTGTCCTTCTACGGGAGAGCCGTCTACGCTTACAAGTAAATTGTTTGCAAATACAGTTTTCTGTATTACTTCGACGATAGGAGCCCCGGCATCATTTGGGTCAGTAAGCCTGTGAACTTCTGGCATAGTTTATGTTTGAATTAAGCTAGAATTTCTAACTGGTGTAATTCCTGTTACACTTTGAAAGTATGCGTCGCTGACTTGTTGATTTGTATTAACAACACACATGATGTTATTTGTCTTGAACAAGTATTCACCGTCCGGATCAGCCGTCATCATGAATGGTACCATTGCGAGTCCATCACGGCTTGCTGCAAGAATAACTGGTTTACTTAGAGTAATCCCATCTGCATTTTGTCCTGTAACTTTGCCAACAACTTCGTCGCCGCTGCTTAGTTTTAGACTGATTGTCTGACCAATTTTATTTTCCTTCAACACGATATTTTTCCTTTATTTTCATCAAGTGTTTTGCATAATCTGCCAATATATCACCAAATCTAGGTAAATTCTGCTGGTGATGTTTCCATGCAACATGCTGATATGTTTGCAATCCAAAAACTGCATGAGTTCTATCAGCATTTCCAAAATTTCCAAAGTTATGATTTACATGAGCATTGAACAAGTATGCGCTGCCATCGGCCGGTAAATTGAATTTGCCGAGTTCTTTGTATTTCCCGTACTCGTAAGGAGTATCTTCAAAAAATGTAAAGAAACATTCTTCGTTACTCCAGACAGGGAAATGCAATCTGCACTCTCCATCTGAATGCATGTTTGCATATTGTGTAGGATGCGTTTTTAAGTACCGACCCCTTACAAACATCATTCCATGTTTAGCAAAATCCAACATAATGTTGGGCCAAGCCTTGCCCCAGTCATTCAAATATTGAGGGCACGTGATACTTGGCTTCGATGCTAATACATCAAATATGCGTTGGAGGTCTGCATCCATTTCAACCAGATTGACATCTGGTGGCGGCGTGGAAGAAAAACCTTTCCTGGTAAAATATAAAACCCCGTCGTTCCTATAGACTGGTTCACCAGGCAAACTATTTCTTTCTAAACTTCCGTAATTCTTGGCTTCTTCTGTTTTATCTAAATTAGTATACTGAATGGATATGCCTTCGTAAAATTCTTTATAGATTTCACGATCCTTTGCTCGCATGGTTAAGCCAGTAAGTTCTTCCCGCATGTCTGCTAACATTTTATCGGTGTCCCACCATGGCTCGATACGCAGAATGCACCATTCTTTTTTGTCAGCAGTTGTGACATAATGATATATTTCGTCTCTTTTAATCGTTTTTATTTCAGTATACTTTTCAGACATTTATGATTTATCCCCGAACCACTTGACTAATTCAGTATAGCCGCCAATCGATTGTTCATCGACAAAAATTTGTGGTACTGTGCGTGGAGCAACGCCTAACCTTTTTGTTAACTCGCCGATCATTGCTTCGCGAGTTTCAGGTCCAATGTAATGTTCTGTATAAGTGAAACCTTTAGATTCGATTAGCTTTTTTGCTTGTACACAAAAAGGACAAGCATCTTTTGTATAAATTTCAAACTTCATTTTTTATTCCATCTAATTCTTCTTTGATTTTTTCGCAGTGATCCCTGTGATCACATTTCTTACCCTTGACACGGATCGTTGCAAAATTCTCTACACAATGTCCTTCGTAGTTAGTACCTTCTAAAGGACACCATTGTTTCTTTTCGCGCTTTTTCTTTACTGTTAGAGTATTCATATAAACCTCACAAGACAGGAAGTTCGTCATAGTTGATATTATCGCTCATAACCCCGATAACGTAACTTGTAGATTCTGTTTCTTGCAATGCACTTTGCTTTTTACTAGTATCGCTATGCTTGTTAAACCATGGGATAGGAGTAGTCTTTGGCGCATGCTCTGTATATTTAATGCCAATTTCTTTTAATGCGTTAAAAGCTGTATAATCAACAAAGTCCTTAAGGATAGCTGCGTTCAAACCAATAACAGGGCCCTTTTTAAACAAGTAATCTGCCCATGCTTTTTCTTCACGAATAACGTCCAAGTAGATTTGGTAAACTTCTGCTTCGCACTCTTGTTTGGCACGAGCAAATCGAGCATCTTCCTTAACAACTTGGTTAATCAAGAATGCAGTCCAGCCCTTGTGTAGCAACTCGTCTTGAAGAATCAAGCTGATGATGTTGCCGTTACCAATAAAGATCTTGTTCTCAACCATTGCTAGACTTGTAGCAAATGATACCATGAAGCGGAATGCTTCTAAGGCATAACTTGCGTGTAAGGCTAGATAGATTGCCTTAACATGTTCTTCTTCCGTTACAGTTTCGCCAATTTCCTTACGGCAATTAATCTCATGCAACTTATCGTAATACTTGCCCACACTACTTGCCATGTCAACAATTTCTTGTGTGTCATGGATTGTGTTAAACACTTCCTTAGGCACATTATAGATGTTACGGATGATGTGGCTGTAACTACGGCTATGGATATTAGTTTCAAAGAATGTCCAGTTGTATACCAGGGCTTCTAGTTCAGGCAAACTTACTACCGGGGTAAAAATTTGACTTGGGCCGCGGCCTTGGATACTATCAAGAGCTGTCTGACGCAACAAGTTGCTGGTAAAGATATGCTTGATTGCATCACTAGCTTCTTTAAAGTCCTGTGCGTCTTTGGTTAGACTTACTTCCTCAGGAACCCAGAAGAAGCCACGGGCAGTTTTTTCAAAGTCTGCAATCTTGTTATATTTTACTTCTTCGAAGCGTTGAATAGTAACGGGACCAGCTGGGTCCAAAAACATCTTTCTATTCAAATAGTCAGTTTTAGTTGTTAGATTATATTGTTCTTTACTCATATGTTTATTTTACATTAAAGTTTGCATGCTTCGCAATCGTCATCCAAGTCAACTTCTTGAGGTTGAACAAAGTTTAAATTGATAACGTTGTCGGGCTGTTCTTCTTGCACCTTTGCGCCTTGCTTGTTGATCAAGCTGTAATAGAAAGTCTTGATGCCCCAGTGATGAGCCAACATTAAGTTCTTGGCAATTAATGTAGTTGGTACTTTTCTATTTGGAAAATGTGCCGGATTGTAGAATGTGTTGGTACTAATACTTTGATCAGTATATGCTGCCAAGACTGCGCTGGTCTTTAAGTAACCGATACAATCTCGCTGTTCCCACATTAGTTGGTATGCTTTGCGAACTTTAGCATTATTGTACTCTGGAACAACTTGTGTAAAGCTGCCAGCTTTAGATTCTTTAGTACTAATCAAGCTCATTGGCATTTCGATGCCGTTGGTACTGTTAATTACCACGCTAGAACTTTCGACGGGTGCAATTGCCATTTGTGTGGCATTACGAACACCATACTGCTTCATTTGTTCACGTAGAGGTTCCCAATCTAGCTCCGGTGTAAAGTCTGTTAGTTCGTTAACACCTGCGGCACGTAATTCCCAAGGAAACTTACCTTGTCCGTATCTTGTCTTATCGCTATGTACGCATGCACCACGTTCTTTTGCAAGTTCAACGCTGGCTTCTGTTAGGTAGTATGCTTGGTGTTCCATCCAGCTCTTAACTTCGTGTAGTGCATCAACCTCGCCATAACGCAAGCCACGCTTGGCATGCCAGTAGGCTAGGTTAGTAACACCAATACCCAAGGGGCGAATTTCGTCATTAGATAGTTTACTCTGAATACTCAAGAAATCTTGATAATCGAGGATATTGTTAAGACTACGGTGAAGTATCCTGCAAGCCCTACGCATATCTTCTGGATTGCGGAAAGCTCCCCAGTTAATACTTCCAAGAGTACACAAAGCGATACGGCCAGCATCGTCATCCAAACGACGGAAAGGTTTAGTAGGTAATAAGATTTCACAGCATAAGTTACTCTGGTAAATTGTATGATACTCGGGATCAAATGGTCCTTGGTTCATAACGTTGTCTACAAAGACAAGATAGATACGACCAGTGTCTGTACGCTCTTTAAGAATACCGCTCTTGAATACTTCTTCTGCGCTCATAGACTTCTTACGAAGACCCGGTTGCTTTTCGTACTTTACATAGAGTTCTTCAAACAAGGCGGTGTTTGAGTAGAACGCTTCATACAAGTCAGGCACTTCATTTGGGTCGAAAAAGGTGATGTTTTCCTTGTTTTTAAATCTGCGCCAGAAGAAAGCGGACAAGACAACCCCGTAGTCCATGTGTCTAACACGAGTTTCTTCAGTACCTTGGTTATTTTTAAGAACAATAAGATCATCAAACTGATGATGCCAAATTGGATAGAATACTGTAGCACTAGCATTACGAATGCCTCCCTGACTGCAACTACGCAGGTCGCCAAACCACTTCTTCAGGAAGGGGATCATACCGGTGTGCATAATCTCGCCACCACGAATAGGACTACCTAATGGTCTTAAACGCCCAATCTCTAGACCAATACCAGCTCGCTTGCTGGCATACTTGGCCATCATTTCACCACTTGCGAAAATACTATCAAGGTCATCGTCGCTGCGAATAAGCACACAGCTGGAAAACTGTTTTGTCGGGGTGCCAAGGCCAGCAAGCACAGGAGTAGCAAGAGTGAACAAACCATCACTAGCAGCATTGTAATATTCCTTAATGTATTTCATTCGAGCACCGTTTGGCTCTTCTTTATGGAAAACTGTTGCCGCAGCAATCATGTAACGAATTTGCGGCGTTTCATAAATTTCTTTTGTAGCACGATTGCGAACAAGATACTTTTCAATTAACTGTTCTATAGCTGCATAACTGTACTGCTCATCCTTTTCATGGTCGAGCATGGAATTCATTTTATCCCAATCTTCCGGAGTATACCATTCTAACAATTCAGGAGTGTACAAACCGATGCTTACATTTTTCAATACAATGTCATAGATGTGCGGGACTTGATAATCACCGTATACGTCTTTGCGTAACATGCTAACACGTTGCTTGCCGGCAACATATTGATAGTTAGTGTGACCGACGCCTGGATTAGCTTCTACATCGATTAAGTTTACGATAGCACGTAATGTAATTTCATCAATCTCTTTAGTAGTGATGCCGTCATAAAAATGAGGCTGTGCTTTGATCTCGATCATCGATTGACTAACATCGGCTATCCCCTTACAAACTTTTGCGACTTGGGCCTGCCACTTTTCAATTTGCAAGGGCTCATAGTTTCCGCTGCGTTTTAATACCGTAATGGGTTTGCCTGATATCATATATCTTTCCTCTTTCTTTTACTTGTCTTTTAGTAGTCTATTTAACTTTTCGTACTAGTTATTCTGTTATATTTTAATGTTAGGAATGTCTGCTTTGGAAAACTTATTAAGGACCTCAAAGTCGCATTCTTCCACATTCAAAACATGGCCTAAGGTGTAATTTAGCATAGTTTTCTGATCAATAACTACTACTAAATGAACGTCTTTTTCGCTGAAGTTATTAACTAACCAAAGCTCAACATCTGCATCAGGGAAACATAACCACAATGTATACGCTTGGCCTAGTGCAATGGCACTTCGGCAAAACTCCCCTTTACTAATCATATCCCACGGTGTGGGCCATGATTCAGGCTTATACGGATCTATTGTTTTTTTAACCCAGGGGGTAAATGTCCACCATTGATCCACAAGGTCAATGATATCCGTGATTGTTTTGTTTTTAGCTTGTTCCCTAAACTCACGCCAAGCTAAAATTTTTTCAGTTGTTGTTTTATACCAGATGCTTAAATCGTGATGCACGTTTACCTCTAAAAACTTATTTATAGAATTGATCAACTCGCTTGGTCCACAATGTACAATAGTGATCAAACTCGTCGCCTTCTATTACAAAGCTCTGTAATTTTGCGTCTCTGTCTATGATGTTAATTGCACAAGTGCTAATGTCTGTTCCATAGACTTCATTGTGCGCTAGTGCGTATGCACAACATTGTAAGAAATAATCTTCAATGTATTCTTTCTTCTTAGGCTTTTTAGTTGTTTTGTGGTCAATGATTGCCGGCTTGCCTTTCCACACGCCAATCATGTCGCTGGTACCAGCATACAATCCAGGATAGTACAACGGTGCTTCAATACCCCATACTTCATCAACATGAATAAAGGCTTCGTTAATCATTGTGTCGGCCATTGCTCGGGCCATTTCTTGAACAACGTTATTGCCTTTAGGGCGTTCTTTGCCTAATACATAATTCTCAAGATGCAAGTGCATCAATGTACCCAGGCCTGCAGACTCTTTGCTAATGCGATTAGCTTCTGCATCACCAACACGCTTACGCCACTCAATCAAAAATGTTTTGTCTTTTGTTGAATCTAAGATTGTAGTCACACTAGAAACTTTACCACCAGGTGTTTCATATAACCTAGTGCCGTTTGCTTCTACTCGTTTTAGTGTTTGGTATTGAAATTTTGGATTGAATAACATGCTGTAATTATACAACAAGACTTGCTGAAAGTCTACTAGCAGATTACCAGCTTACAATCCAATTAAATGTGCTGCCGGTTAGGTTATTTGTGCGGCGTTCAATTGAGTAACCCAAATCAGTGAAGTATGTAATTATCTTACTCATTTGGATGAATTTAGCTCTGTCGTCAATGGCACCCTGCCATGTATTGAAATAAACGCGAGCTTGTGCAATTCTATCTGCATCTGTTGCAGTCATTGTTGTTTCGTTAACTGTGGCATCATACAAGCCCTCTGCAACAGATTGTAGAATAGCGTCTTCAATGTCTCTGATCTCATTGAAAATTACGCTATCATTTTGACTCTTTGCTCGAGCCTCTGTTGCTGTTAACATTACATTTTTCATTTTAATTGATCCAATGCTTGCTTTAAGGCAGTGTTTTTCATTTTAGCTGTGTCTTGGTCAAACTTCGAAGTCATTGTTTTTGCAGGACCTTTGTTTAAAACTATTTGATCCAGTGTGGCATTAGACACAATGTCTTTTAGTTCTTGTCTGTGCCTATTAAGGATATCAACCATCATCTCAGGAGAGATATTATCTTCCGGATCAAGGTCGTTTAATAGTTGAGGCATACTAATAGTAGTTGCGCCTTCTGCACTGGCACGAAGAAGAATGGGCTTTAAAAGGCCCATTACTTCTATGTCGCTTCCAACTAACTCAAATAGTCTCATTTTAAATCACGGCCTGTTGGCAATTCTTCTTCGCCGCTGGCTGCATCTGCACCACCAAGTTCGTCACCGCCGAGACCCATATCGTCGCCTGTAGGAGTTAATTCTGGTTCAGGAGTGCCGCCCATTGGCATTGCAGGAGCTTCGCCGCTTAATATGCCTTGTGCTTGGCTTAGTGCATCTTTACCTGCCTTAACTGCATCTAGCAATGTACTAAATGCTGTATCAGCTGCATCGTTGAATTGCTGACCTACGTCTTGGCCGAATTCAACTTTGATCTTTTCTACCAACGGCATTAAATCGTCTGTTTGCATTTGAGCAACGTCTTCTGCCATTTTTTGTAGTTCTTCGACCATGTTCTTAGCAACAAGAATTAGCTCTGCTTGTGCTAGGTTTTCGCCATTAGATTCATTAACACGACGAGTTGTACGCATAGGAGCAATTTCTTTTAAGACATGCTTCAATGCTTCGATAATCATTGTGTTCTTGACATAGCGAGCATCATTTTCATAACCACGAACACTGCTTGCTAACTGTTGGTTTTCGTTAACTAGCTTAGTGATCAAAGTTTGAACTTGCACAGCGTCGCCGCGAGCTTGCAGCTTCAAGCCGTAGTGGCTATTTAAGAAGTTCTCAACTACACGCTTTTTACGTTGCGCTGGATTAAAAATTTCAGAGGTGTTCATAAAGGTATCCTTTTGTTTTATTTATCAATATATTTTAGATAATCTGGTTTTGATTTCGTCTAACCTATAGAAGCTATCCTGCAACTTTGCTGAGAATAGCAGAAAATTATCAGTATCTTTAGTTGCTAACTTAGCTTTGAAATATCTAATTTTTTCCAAACATCTAAAATACTCCTGATCAGCCAAATAAATTTGCTGATCCTTTAAGTTTGGCGTTACAATTGGTTTGTTCAGATAGTAAATGATATGTAGGGCACTAATCAATAAGGAGACATTTTGATAAACTTCTTCCTTAGTCCACAAATCATACACACTGTAATTGTGCTTTGCTTTAGGTAAAAGCATCCAACGTTTATAGAACAATAGCCCGTTGTCTTTATCTTCTGCTAGGGATAACATTCCTAATATGTTTTTAGGTATTGCGCTTTCTAGCATAGAGCCAACTTTTCGGCTCAGTTTAGCTGTATCAACATTACCTAGTGAATAACTTGTAGGCAACTGTTTCGTTTTCTTCATTGTATATTCTGTCTATTAAACCCATGCTAGTCATTTGCTCGGCTAGATGGCGCTGGCGGTCTTCTAAATCTGTTCTATTAATTAGCTTGTGCTCTTTAAGAGCATCAATGATTTCTTTTTGCTCAACTGTGAGCATATACTTTAAACCGGTAAAAAGTTCTGCTACTTTCATTTTCCAGTCTTTCTCCAGCTGTTGTCTAGTACTGGGCTTTTCGCATTTACATCACTGCGTTCTTTGCTTTTCTTAGTTAACGTTATGCCGGTTATTCCCATTAGCTTTTCTGCATTTTTAATGATAGCTAATTCTTCTTCGGTATATGCAATGGTACCAAAATTTTCTGACCAGGGACTTTCCTGCTCAAATGTAGATCCATCTTGCATAGCTGCGGCGGCTGCTAGTGCTTGACCTAATCTACTTTGCATGTAGGTATCTGTGTTTCTAACTTCGGGATTGATTCGGGCATTTGGCAAAGCACTGTCTACTTCGGTATTAGTAGAACCAAAATCTTTCAAATGGCCAGCATAGCCTTTGTAACCTTCTTTGACTATGTCTTTTATTTTCATCTCTTCATCCTTTGTAAGAGACTTTGGATCTGACGAACTTCAGGGCGGTTTTTATTCTGCGGATCGTTTAGAATCTCATCAGCATCTTCATCGCCTTGTGGTCCGTTAGGATTAGTAGGATTTCCGCCGATAGTTGGTGTTGAACCAATTGGTTTAATTGGGGCAAAGCCGCCTGGCTTTTTTGTAGGAACGTTGGTGTATTCTTTTGCAACACCAAATCTGCTATCGTGTTTAGCTAAAATGTTACGAGCACTATCTAAATCATCCTTACCTACATAGGTAATTAGATCCAAAACTTCTGTAAATTTTAACTTATTGCTGATGGCAGCAATATCAGCGTCTGTAATGGATCCGCTTGGATCTACAAACCTGATAACATCTTTTAAACTACGATCGTCTGCCATATTGTATCCTTATTTATTGACTGCTTTATTAAGAGACTTTAGTCGTTTACTTAACGGATTAAATGCCTTTGTTCTCTTTGCTTTTCTAACTATTTTTGCATTGAAGCGTTTACGAATACGCTTCATCATGAATCTTTTCTTTACATTAATAGCTTTACTACATGCACCAACATTAGACACTGTTCGTCCTTTTTTCTTACCGCTGGTGCAACGAATCATTCTTTTGAGTTTTTTGCCGCGTTTTGCCCAGACACGTTTTGCCTCTGTAACAACCTCTTCGCCAATAATCTCAATTTCTTCGTTCATATTATGATGGTAATCTACTAATAACGTAAGCTAGCGCACTGATCAATGCTGCTACAATTGTTGCACTGGCTGCTACAATTGCTTTGAATCTGTTATCACTGCCTTGCTGTATAAGAGTTTTAATCTCTTCCATATCTTCTTGCTGCTTGTTTTTCATTTCGTCAAGCTCGTCGCTGAGTTTATCAAGACGAACCTCTAAGACTGCGAATTTATCTTCCAATCTTCTATACCTCTCTGAGCAAAGAGTAACGTGAGCATCTAAGCTCGTTTTCTCTATATCGTGAACTGTTTCCGACACAACAATTTCCTCCTTTAATAAATGTTGTTGTTTTTAATGTGGGACCTAATTATTGTGCCAAAGTTTAAATGCCTAATCGATATATTTATCAAATATCAAAGGTTGTCGTTTCGGACAAAATAAATGTTGAGCTGAGCACTATCGCCAGTCTCAAACACATTGCCGTCGAATGTTGCAGTTTCTTCTAAGTCATCGTAGACTGGTAGTCCGTCGATGTCTCTGGTTAAAGTAGCAACTGTAATACTGCCAGCACGTTCGCTTGCGAATCTTAAAATCCAGATATTGTGATTTCCTGTGAAATCGGTACCGAATTCAAATTCGCTTGTGTCTTCAGCCACTAGTTTTTCAACGCTGGTCAAAATAGGCTGACTACCTAAACTAATTGCTTGTAGTAAAACATTCAAGTTCTGTGCCTGCTCATATTGTGTGCCGGCTGTTGGATCAAAAATACCTGTATCGGTAATATCCACTAATGTATAGCAGGTAAAATATTCTATGTTACCGCCAATGTATTCGCCTGTTCTTGCTGTTGCTTGCTGCATAATTAACTTCCTTTAATATATTTAGCGTCAAAAGAAAAACCGCAGGACATAGTCACTGCGGCTTCCCATCCCAAAAACGAGACTTACTGATTAGAATGTGAAATCAGCAACTGTAGCACCACTTAGGTCTTTGCCGTTAACTGTACCTAAAGCCTGGATAGCTGCTTCTAGATCAGATGCTGTCCATGCGCTTGGCTCGCAAGCAACACGGAAATCGCTAGAACCAACAACACCGATTAGGAATGTTGTAGCTTTAGTTTGAACTGTCTGAACGATAGCTTCTAAAGCTGTGTTTGCCTTACCAACTTCTGCTGTTAGATCGTTGTCAGGTGTTACTGTGAACATTTTTAGGGTAGCTGTGCCGAATCCGCCAGCTTGAATACCACCATTTACTCTTGCCATAATATGACTCCTTTAATCTTTCGAAACGTTTGTTTCTTACTTTTATTTATCTTCTTTAGGCCCAAACAAGCGTTTACCTAGGTGATATCCGCCGATTAGTGCTGCTGCTGGCGCTACTTTTGCAACAAAACCTTGTTTTTCTGGTTTTTCGCCGTAGCCAAGATTCATTAATTCTGCATCAATGCCGCCTTGCAACTCATAACCTTTTGATTTGCCCATATCTTCCAAGAAGACTGCCAATTCACTACGTTTTGCAAATTTCTTGTAAAACTGTAGCATCCTTGTTACTACCAGACTGCGTTGCATACTGTTTAAGCCTTTCCAGTCTTGTACTAGTCGTCTTAAACTTCTTAGCTTGCTGTCTGTTATATTAAATTGTTTTTCTATTCTTAATAAGAGTACACTAGCATCGTCTTTTGATAATGTGCCGTCTGCTAGCATATCTAAATAACGTTTGACTGTAGGCAACTTAATAGATTGCTTTGATCTTAGCATTGCATCAGCTTCGGGATTTTGTGAAATCTTTTTACTGAATACACTTGTAGGATCGCTCATGATATTCAAGCTAACATATAAGTCAGTACCACTGAGTCTTGCTTTAGCAAAGTTTCTAAAGCTCATTGTTTTATCTGCATAACGTGCTGCAATAGGAGCAGTCTCGTATTCATTACTCAAAATAAACAATGAAAGTAAATCCATGAAGGCGAAGTCTGAAACATTGCGTAAATTCAATGACTTAACATTAGCCAAGTTTCTATACTGTCGGCTTTCAACCATTAAGTCCCATGCTTCTAAGTCTTCAAATTGTTCCATGTTTTGCTTCTTTAATTGCCTTAATCCCTCTTCGGAATTTCATCTCATCGCCAGTTTTTAAACTATTGAAAAGCCTTTTAAGCAAATCATCGCTTTGCTCTCTTGGGAAGTTTTCTTGTATGTATTCAACAAGGTACTTTGTGCTTGCAATGACATTTACGGCTTTGTTCTCAACAAAACTCTCTTTGTCCCGCTGCGGCACAATATTGGTAATTTCTTCTAAAATTGATCTTGTTTGCTTTCGCACAGTTAAATTCCTATAATTTTATTTATCGTCCGTAAGCGATAAATAAACTTAACATCGGAGTAATTTTATGCAAAGCACAATGTTTGATATGAGCGCAGTTATTAATAAACTACGCACCATTGCTGAAGGCCCAGAGGATCAGCAATCAGTCCACCACGATCCCGGAATGGAAACTGGCGGGCACGAAATTGATAATTCTAGCTTTACTAGAACTATGCAGCGACTAGGTTCTATTAAGGGCGCAGTTTCTGACGAACACTACAGTGATTTGAGAGCAGGCATTCGTGCTTTGTATATGAATCGTCGCCCAAATTTGCAACAAATGAGTGCTTTGATGGATTTACTAGAAGCTATCTTAAGCTATGTTGCACAAGACGATGCATTATTCCAACGTTTGAAAAGCGACTTGGCTAAAGGTGATAAGGGCGCCGAAGTTAAAACAAATCCTGTTACTGGCGAACCCGAGCAAAATCAAGCACCCGAAGTAGGAGCGCCAAAGACAGCAACTCCTACAACCCCCACAATGAGAGACTTAAAGGCTTAAACCTTTTTAAGAATACTAGCAAGTTTATTGTTTGGAGAGTCCATAGTTCTAATAGACGTGGACTCTTTTTTACCTTCTTCCATTTTTGCCATTGGCTTGTCCCATGCATGACTTCCGCCTTCTGGTCGCGCCCATGGTGCTTTAGTCACATCTAGTGGACCGCTGGTATTCTTTTCCATTTCAGCTTTGCGCTTTAGTTTGTCATGTAATACATCAACTGTTGTAGGTGCTGCTGGAGTATCTTCATCCAAGTCTGCAATTCTCAAACTTGTGGTATCAAAGAACAATTCAACTTTGGTACCCACTGCACTCGAACTACGTGTCTTCATGAACTGAATCTGTACACGTTGACGTTCACGCATTGTGATGCTGTTAAAGATACCAATAACGTTGTCAGCGGTTTGAATCTTAGACAAGCCGCCTGAAATATGACTGTGGTCAAATTCAACGCTTTCAACTGCGCCTCGGTTAAGCTGAGAAGCTGTGCAGAACAAGTACTGTCCCTGCGTTGCCATTGCTCGCAACTCTTCAGATACTAACTTGTCCTTAATAAACAAGTCAGCAACACTGATCTTTTGACCAGCTGGCATCATCAAGTCCAGATAGTCAACGATAACAAAGTCGATAGTCTTGCCTGTTTGGATCTGGAATTCTTTTAACCAGCTCTTTAAGTCGTTAACAGTGATACCGGCAGTAAGCTGAACAATCTGAATCTTACCAGCTTGCTTGCCTTTCATGCTAACCTTCATAACAACTTCGTCGATGTTCTTATAAATTTCCTTCGACTCGATACCGGTTACCATACTGTCCATACGCTTAGAACACAAGCCTTCGCTAAGTTCAAGACTAAAGTAAACGCCGTTGAGTCCCAAGTAACTCCAGTTAAGTGCCAAGTTCTGCAAGAACAACGACTTACCTGCACCTGAACCACCTGCAAAGATATTCAGTTCGCCTCTGTTAAAGCCGCCATACAATGCTCTGTCAATTGCAGCCCAGCCTGTACTTGTGCCGCCATTCTTATTTTTCAAATCCATCAAACGAGTCATCGGATCAGCATAGTAATCTGTACCAAAGCTCTTTGGCAAGCCTACACTGCTAGCATCTTTGATTAGTCGCTCAACTTCACCATAACGTTGCTTTTCAAGTAACTCAGCACTAGAGAGAATTGCTTCTTCCAAGGCTTTGTGGCGAGCAAATTGCTCAAATGTTTCAAGGAACCATTCTTTGAGTTGTACAATTTCAGATTCTTGTCTGGTTGTTAGTTTGAGTCCTGTAACTGCACTTATCTGATCCACGCTAGGAACACTGCCATACTCGTTGGCATATTCTTTAATAAACTTGGCAGTCTCCCTTAAAGGTCTAGCAAAGTAAGATGCTTCAAGGACGTTTTGACAACGGCTCAATAGCTCTTTATCACTGACCAAGACTTCGAGAAAGAACTGCTGTAGTTCATTGTTGTATTCTTTGATTTCATTCTTCATTGACAATATTTTCTACCTAGTAATCTAATTTTTGTGGGGCTATGTTCTGCTGCTTGCAGTATGCTATACACTGCAAACAATCTTCCGTATTTCTTTACTGCATCACCAACGTCTTTACAACCTTCCCACTCGGGAAAGCTAACACTCCATCCAAAGTCGGCTGCTCTTTCAACTAGCTCTCGTCCTGCCTTATCTGCATCAGGAAGCAATATAGGTTCTATATTTAAATCTTCTATCAGTTGTACCTGACGGTCGCTAAGGTTGTTACTGCCCAAAGACAGGCCGCTTGTTAACAGTGCATCGAACTCACCTTCAGTGACAATAACGTATTGCCTTTGTTCTCGCTGATGGTCTAAACCATAAACATAATCAGCAGGAGCCTTCTTAAAATACTTTGCCAACTTAGGCGGCACTTCACCTACATATCTACTTTGAAATCCTACTATACGCTGTTGATATGTTAGGGGCAATATAACTCTGTTGTTAAGTCCGGCATATCCATCATCTGTTTCCAGCCAAACTGCCAAATCATAAATTTGTCTATCCTGCAAGTATTGTATCTTAGCAGGGTCTTCTAAAGGCCTAACATCAAATTCAAACTCAAAGTCTGGCCACTTAGGAGTCCAAGTAGGCTCAGGTTCTCTGTGTATGATAGTTTCAATGTCTGCTTGACTTAGTAGTTCGAAGTTTAGTTTTAATACTTCTGCTTCATCGAATCCAAGCTGTCTAAGAAACTTTCGCATCTTAAAACTAAGAGTGCGTCCAGGGCTCCAACTGGTTTTGAATCCGCAGTTAAAGCAATGGTAGCTGACTGCGCCATCTGGATTGAATAGTAGACCGCCTCGGTGTTTAGTATCGGGTCTACTTTGTCCATTTACTACACACATCGGGCAGTTGAAACTGATCCAGCCTTTGGGACTGGGTCTGCCGGTAATTCTACTGCGTAATAATGTTTGTAAGGCTGTCATGCCTTGTTAGTTTAGCTTCTGTAGATAACTTTGTCAACTGTTCCGGTATTATCGGGATCAGGAGTATAAACGATTTTTACCCAACGGGCATCTGCAATAAAGTTCCAACCTTCGATTGTACTGTCTGGCCAGCGGTCATCTGGTCTGGTGCTATAGACATAAGGAGGAATAAACTTGATTTCCTTGGCGTCATTGACGAACTTAACTGGAAAGTAATTGCCGTCTGCATCGTACTCAAGACTTACCAAAGCAGATACTTTTCCTTTAAAATCAGATACTCTAATTTGGATGGTATGTAAGGTGCTAGTATCGTTCTTTTGTAAGTTGCTTGCAATGGGTTGGCTAACCCAACTATTGCCTAATTGAGTGAAGGTACATTCTACGCTTGAAACATACTTTGGATAAGCGCCATCTAAGATTTCTATTTCCATTGTTGCTCGACGATTGTTGTCTGCGTACAAACTGTTAGCCTTACCGTCTGCATCATAAATGACTGCACTGAGCTGATACAATCCAGGATCCAAATCAATCGTGTCGCTGCTGAATACTGTAAATTCGCAGTAGCCGTTTTCAGGATTTGTTTGTATTGCTCTCCTTTGAACGATTAATTCACCTGTTCTAACTTGCATAATGTTAACCATAACATCTTTACCCAACAAGTTGATCGGTTTGCGGTCTTGATTCTTAATGTCAAATCCTAAGGTGCTATCGACGCCCTTGTATATAGTTTTTCGTGTGGTATTGAATGGCATATTTTGTGTCCTGCTGTAGCCGGTGGCGTATATTAGGGTACTACGCTGCGGATAGCTTAGAAATGTGAATGTATCGCTCATAGTTATATTTATATTTGATTATTTGGTTATAAATATAGCGGATGGCAAATCATAAAGAAATATTAGAAAAGTTTCCGTTCTTAAGTTTGTGCAAAGCGGGCGAAGATGAGATACTTGGTATCATTCAGAACTATACCGCAAACATAGCCAGTATCTATGTTTATAACGTTTTAAACTGCACAGAAGACAAGCAGGAATTCTTAGAATTTGGAGAAGAATGGTGGTGGGGTAGCAACAGGCTACTGCCCATTAACCTTGTCATTGGTCCAAAGTTTAAAAAATTTAGTTATTGCTTAAGAACATACAATATTAAAGATTTTGACATCCTACACGGCGAACCCGTTAGCTTACAGAACATTATTACCAAAAGAATCAAAAGGCGCCAGATCCAACTTGTTCAAAAACTATAATGTCAGAGCCTCAAGTACGATATTTAAACCTCCCACAAATCCCCGCATATCTTTTAAAAGATATCAACGAGCTAGCAAATAAAAAAGAACCGTCCGACAGAGTATTTGCATCATATCGATGGACTAGCGCATATGGCACCGAGATAGTCGACTGGTGCAATAAAAATATATCCGAAAACTTAATATGGGGTTTTCAAATTATCGACAGCGATTTAACCTTACACACAGATTCGCCCACTAGAACCAAAATCAGTTACATATTTGAAACGGGTGGAGACAATGTGCTTACCGAGTTCTATCAGGAATTTACCATGAATACGCTTTTAGACAGCGTAAAAATATTGCCCTTTAAATGGCACATTTTAAACGTTGGTATTCCGCATAGAGTCAGAGGCATAGAGCCAGGGCGTATTAGAATTAGTCTAACTGGCAGGATATTTTAATTGTAAACCATTTTGTTTAGCTGTAGCACAATGGCTGTTGCATAACCAATAGCATGGCTCTTTTTAAAGCTATACACATCGTCTGTTTTGGTCCAGACTTCTTCCGCAATCTTATCCCAGGGCTGTCCAATCAAATGTTTCTTTCCCGGGCGAATTACCGCTAGCACCATAGCAAGCTGCTCTACACTGCGGGGCTTCATTTTCATAACTGTGTCGGCATGGTTATGAATGTGAAATAGTTGCTCGATAACCTCTTTGTGCTCTAGCAATTCCCATACTGGTTCTTTACTCAGCAAGTTATCGATTTCTTCGTTGCTATTGAATTCACTATAAATTCCAACGTTTAGCAAGTCGATTTTAAACCAGCCCTTTTCTTCTGCTTGTTTGTAATCGAGTGTTGCTAACCCTGTAAAAGGATTTATAGGAGCATTATGAAAATAGACACCTGTGTTGTGCTTCTTCTCTTTGTTGCCATCACGAATCATAGCAACTGTGTGCTCAATGAATGCTAACGCTTGTTCTCTGTTAGCAAAGTCAACGTCGACGTCTGTACTCATTAGTCCCTGCTCATTCTTGTTGCACGAGTTGCTTTATTGTCTGTATTATACAAACGCTGTTCGAGTACTGCAACCTTTTTTAGCAAACGCTGGAATGCTTCTGCCGTAGGCACTATGACTTGTTCGCCGTCAATGGTAAATTGTACCATTCCGTTTATCATTTTAAACTGTGCCGATTCAGTTTTTGTGCTCTTTAGAAGTGCAGGGATTTTACGTTCAACGTATTGGTTCATTTGATTTTTGCCTCATTAAAAACATGTTGGACCCAGTCCGCATCTTGCTTCTGTCTCATGACTTTAGCTCTCCAACTTTGCGGTTCCATATAGTCGATTAACTGTTGAATCTGTCCAGGTTCAAATCTATCAATCAATCTACTACCTTGGTCTGTTGCAAAAGTACACCACGGACTTATCCTGCCCATCCGTATATCCTGAACTGCTTCAGGTGTGCTTACTTTGATAAAATATTCTTCCCAACTGTTGCCTGTTTTTTCAGCCCAGGCTTTCATATTTAACACACTTCGTTCAACTGCCCGTTCAACTGTTTCCTTTTTAGTTCTATCTTTTACATAGGTTTCATACACTACTGCTGTTTGCCAGTTATGCATAGGAACACTATTCATTATGATAAAACGAACGAAACTTTCCGGATCGTCGAGACTCAAATCAATGATATGTTTTGCCAACTTCATAAACCCTGTAAAGAACTTGTTGGATATAAATTCTTCATAGGGCTTGTCATTCTTAACGTTAGCCATTGTTAGCTTGCGAAATAGCAACCAACTTTGATACGCTATTCTATTTTGCTTTTCATCTTTGGCTAGCATCCTGCGCTTGTTTTCGCACAAGTGACTCGCCAATGTAGATTCGCGAACAAATTCTTTTTGACAATACCTGCACTTATAGGTCATTGGCTGCTGCAATGATTTCTTTGTCTTTAATTTGATACTGCTCGAGCATGTCTCTTGCATAAGACTTGTCGATGTTTGAGAACCATAGGTCAATTTCTTGCTCGCTTAAATGTGGATATTGTTCATGCAACCATGCTTTGAAAGCATTTGATTTTTTCTTCTTACCTTTGCCTGGGGCAACATAAGGATGCTTAATACTCTTACCAATTCCCACAATACTCATCAATAACCACATAAGCTCAGGATCGTTTTTCAACTCACTGAAGTTAGTGTTGACTAGTTCATTAGTCATGATGAGATAGTGCTCAATAATTTCAGGATTCGCACTTTCTGCACTGCTCAAGTAACGCATTACTAGCCAGGGTGCGAATCCTTTGGCTTCTTCTTCCGTTAAACTGTCTAAAAACTTTTTGTTTCGGGTATCTGCCGCGGGCAGTACCTTACGAAACATATCTAACAATGGTGCTTTAGCCATACTGTATTATATTAGATCATCTTCTCAATAGCAAGAACTTCGGGCAGTTTGTTTGTTTCTTTGACAAAGTAAGCACACAATGGTTTTTCACTGTTGTCCAATGGAACTGCTAAGATATGTCCATGCTTTAGTTTTGGAGTGAACCATCGAATATCTTGGAACACGTTGATAATCTCTAATGGTTGAAAGTCGGGCCTAAAGCTGCTAATAGGATTGAATACAAACGCACTGAAACCTCTATCATTGATATTCATAATTGGAACTATCTCTGGATCGCCGTGATCTTTTTCTCCAATCACAACATACCAATCCAATGGAACTTGGATGACATGTTCTCCAATACGCAGAACTGCTGCTGGCGCATGGAATGTCTCCATAAAGATCAAAGGCACAAAGTGATAGTCAACATTCTTGGGATCATTCCAATCAAGTACACCATATCTCAAATCATCTACTTCGTCTGGCAATTGATTAAGTTCAAATGCCGAATTGTTTACCGTTAAAATATTCATTAGAATTTTACCTTTTGTACTTTGAAAGGATAGCCAGCTTCCTCGTAGTATTTCTTTCTTGTTGCAAGATGTCGTTTACTAAACTTAGCACTGCTGGTAACATCCCAAATTTCTACGTGATCCTTGTCCTCGGCGCGACGAATGCCACGTCCAATGGACTGAATAACTCGAACAAAGCTCTTGCCTGGTTCTATTAATACTAGATTAAAAATACGAGGAATGTTAATACCCACGGCTGCTACGCCGTAAGTTGCAATAATAATCTTGTTATGTGCTGTCTTAACTTCGTCGTATTGTTCCTTACGATCGTCTGTTTTCATTGCCCCGCTAACAAACGCACTGTCGGGCAATAGTTCAACTAACATCTCGCCGCACTTAACCCTGTCGACAAGAACCAATGTATTGCCACTCTCAGACAAACCTTTAATGAAGTCTGCAATATGAGCAATTCTGTTTTTGTTTGTTGTTAGGTATGTTAGCTCTTCTTGGTAGTTCTTATACTCTACGGTATCCTGGAACTGCATGATGTTAACTTGGCAGTTGGCTAACACTCCTAGTTCTTGTAAGTCCTTTGCGGCAATCTTATTTATGACTGGACCAAGGGTAGATATTAAGGTCACTTTGTCCGAATCTTCCTTGGGTACTGTGCCAGTAAGACCCCAACGAATAGGAACATGTGCAAAAGGTCCCGTTAATAGCTGTTTAAGAACGTCAGCTTTAGCTTGGTGCACCTCGTCAACAACTAACGCAACAACTCCTTCTGCAAAATCCTCTAAGCTAACAGGACTTTCGCCTTCTTTGAAACGTTTTTGCAGTGCATTGAGACTTTGCCAAGTGCAAACTGTATGTGTCTTGCCTAGTTCTTTCTTATCACCAAAGTAAACGCCAACGTCTAGACCCAACAGTTCGTAATCTTCTGCTGTTTGTTTAACTAAGTCTTTGTTGGGGACGATTACAATGCTACGACCATACGACTCCACACTTTTGCTCAATGTGGCGGTCATTACTGTTTTGCCAGCGCCTGTGGCAATCTCCTGAACACACTGCAAGTTATTCAGGAACTCGTTAACTGCATTAACTTGATAGTCCCTGAGCATAACAGGCTCACCTGCCTTAGGATGTCCTTTAGGCCAAATAGTTTGTGCGTGTGTTTCTTCAGTTACTGTTGCAAACTTAAAGTCATGTATTGGCCTGTTGTCATCAATATCAATGTGATAGCCTTCGTCTACTAGAGTTGGTAATATTTGATCGAGCAAGTTAAAGTAACTTGCTCCGCCTAGAGAAAAGAAACTAACACACCCATCCCAACGGCCTAGCTTATATGCAGGACTATGATATGCCCACGGTTGGAAATATTTAAATTGCCGTTCTAGCTTACGCCTTGTAGCTACTTCTAACCCTGATATTTTAATATTGACTTCGTCTTTTATATGTATTGTACAAGATGTCATAGGCAAAGTATAACATCTTTGTCAATAAAAAAGCAACCTTATTGGTTGCTTTTAATTGGTTTTCTTATTGTAGTGTACCTTTTAGGTAATCCTTTTCTTTATACGTCTTAATCATATGGCATCGGCAGCATAGTGTTTGGATATTCTCTGCAACATCTTTGCCGCCATCGGCTTGCCGTTCCAAATGGTCACCGTGCATCACTCCACGCATGCAACGAAGTTTGTGAAACGGATCTTCGATGTCATCAAACTGCTTGTCTTCTCGAGGATCGTAACCACACTTCTCACAAACCCAGCCTCTATAGAAAGTATGCGGACGTTCTGCTTTACCCATTCCACCATACTCAACCAATTGAAGTTGGTGCTCACGGCAGTAACTATCGCTACCAGGGCCTTCAAAGATTGTAAGGTCATTGTTGCAGTCTTCCAGTTGGCACTTAGATTGCAAGCGATATTGTTCTTTAAGAATTGAAGAACCCTTCATTTTATCTTTGTTAGGGTCCCTGAGTAGCTTAGTAAACATTACCACAGGTCCTTCTTGCTAACAGTGAAACCGTTGTTAGGAGCATACGAAGGAGTCTTCAGTTTGGTGCTCTTGTTAAGCTGTGCAATCAGGAACGGAAGACCTGTACGCATTTCTGAAGTAAAACCTTTCAGGCCAAACTCGTCATACGATTCGGGGTTAGCTTTCTTGTACCAGCTTTCATATGCCATTTTAACTTTATCCCAGAACGGGCCGTCGGCACTGAAGTCTGCACCAAAGTAGCTCTTTGTAAAGTTAACAAATTCCAGCAGGTATTCTTCATCAACTTTAATGCCTTGCTCGTTGCAAAGGTTAAAGTACTCGTAAAGTTGGCGAGCTTCCTTAGCATCAACAGGACGTTGTTGGCCCAGGTAGTTCCAGTATTGTGCAAACATACGAGTAACATCAACTGGCTTGCGATTCTTCAAGCTCTTGCTCATCAGCGTGTCTGCCAGCAAGGTAAATGCGCCAGGTTGGTCGTCATCGCCAAACTTAGAATGAGTTGCAAACAAACCAGCGGCAGCAAGATAGTCATTCTTCTTTGCAGTGTCGACCCATTCTTCGTCATCAGCACCGTCAGTTTTCACGCCATATACTTGTTGTTTGTATTTGTCGATGAAGTCCAGTTCTTCTTTCGCTTCGCCGTTTAGCAAAATAAAGTTACGTCGAATTTCCAGTTTGTGCTTAACATTGTAAACCACCACAGGGATCATTGCTTCTGCTGTGCGTTCACCGAACACTTTTGTAAGGATGACGTAAAGGGTAATGGCAGTGTGTTGCCCGTCCCATGCAATATAAAAGCCAGGGCGAGCGGGATCTTCATAAACTTGAATAGCCATTGCCATTGTCGTTTTGAAGTATTGCAAAATCTTCAAGACATGGCGGAGGTTCAGGCTTCGTTGGAGAGTAGTATCGATTAGGATTTTATCCATCGACACTTGAATGGCTTGGCACAAGTGCAAGTCTTCAAATTTTTTCCATTGAGTATTTCGGCGCTTGAATTCGTCAACCATTGCGGTCAACTGTCCGACAAAAATTGGGGCGCTGGTCAGTGCTTCTTTGAGACGCTCTTGTAGCGTGACAAAGTGGCTCTGGGATTTCAGATATTGACCGTTAACGATTTCTGCGTGTGATTTCATAAGTTTTCTCCTTTGAGCGGGCTCACTTGCCCTAGGGTTGCAGTCTTCCTCGACCTATAAAACATAGCTTATTTCTAAGCTATGTATATATTATATAACCGAAATCATTTTGTGTCAATTAAAATGCTTGGACTACCATAATACCTGCGCTGTTAGCAGTGTTACCTGCAATGCCGCCAACGTTAAATTGACGGGCGATGTTCACATTAATACGACTAAAGCCTTTGCCATATACTGTGTAACCAAACACAAGATCCAACGGCTTAGTAGTAGGAGCAAGACTAATGGACTCGCTAGAAACAATTGCCTTTGCATCTGCGCCATCACCGTTGTCTGTAAATTCGTAACCAGTCACAGCGGTAACTTGGGCAGTGCCTCGACGCACACTAACTGGACTAACCAGGCTCATACTAATAGAGTCTTTGTTTTGGAAAACATCGCTCTTGGCAACACCAAGGCGCCATGTTTCGCTAACAATCTTTCCTTTGAACTGAACCATACTGTCTGCCACACTACCTGCACGAGTAACACCCATGCCGTAGCTGCCGAAGAATGACATGTTGCCGACTTTCTTTTCTGCACCAAGTTGCATATAGCTAGTGCCGCTGTCGCCGAATGCCATCATGCCGGAACCATAGTTACCAAGGAAGCCGGACTTTTCAGACATACTACCAAATTGGAAGCTGTAGCTTGTGTCGTGTTGTGTATAAGTTACTTCTGTAGCACTACCCGCAAGACTTTGCATCATCTTGAAACTATAGTTTTCATTTACAGGCACTGCAATTTCATTGTAACCAACCGGACTCATTGCAAGATAAGAACTACTTGCACGATATGTCATCACGGGGTTGGCCACTACAGCCTTAGTCATGTCCAAGGTATAGTTTCGATTGTAGCTGTCAATACCTTGTACACTTTTCAGAACACTACTAGTACCAAGGGTGGCACTGCCACTAGAAGCAACACCAGTTGATGTCAGTGGAGCAGTAGCACTGATACCGTAACCTTTAAAGTCTGCAATCTTGAGCAGACCTTGCGGTTGCGTGGCCCGGTCAAAGTTAACCATACCATAGCCGTAGACTTCATCGACACCGGGTTTACCCATATCAGTTGCAGTCATCTTAACCAAGTGAACAATCTGTGCGGCGCTGAGTTGTGGCCATGCTTGCTTGATAAGAGCAACGCCGCCAGACACTACTGCGGCGGCTGGACTAGAGCCAGTAACACCACCTACGCCATTGGTACCGCCAGATGCAATGCCAGCGGCAGTACGTGCGGCATCTGGTACTGCACCCCACATACCGGTGCCAGGAGCAACGACATAGAAGTCTTTGACATAGTATTTGTCCTGGCAAGTTGTTCCAACAATGTTATTGCAAAGGCTACCCGCCTGGTTGCTACTGGCATTCATGGTCCAGCCGCCTTTGCCATCAGTGACAACGTTACCAACAATCAGTACACGACCGCCAAGCACCAAATTGCCGTTAGCATCTGTTTGAGTTGCATAGGCGCCGGGGAATTGTGCATAAGGTGTACCGGAGTTGCCAGCGGCCGCTACAATAACGGAATTCTTTGTGGCGCCGGCAAATGCTTGCACATCTTTAAGCGATGTGCCATACAAATAATTCAAGCCGCCAGTCTTGGTGCTAGTGTAGCTGGACGGCGCAACATAAATGCCTGGAACATTGCTATCCAGCAAAGTAGTTTTTGACTTGAATGTCGAGTCATACGTAGAACCAAGGCTAAGGTTAATGACTGTAGCACCTTGTGCTTCTGCCCATGTCATACCTTTTAACACGGCACTGTTATTAATGCCTGCCATAGCCAAACCATTAGCAGAGCTAATAGAACTATTTGCTTGAGCTAACACTAGTTGAGCATCGGGTGCAACACCAACAGTACCATAACTATCTAATCGACCGGCGGCAATACTAGCCATCTGAGTGCCGTGCAGGCCAATTGCAGTTTTCGTGGCGCTAAAGTTTGCAGTGGCAATTACATTGCCTTTAATGTCGCTGTGGTTAGGATCGAAGCCGTTATCTACGACACCAATAATAACACCCTTGCCCGTAATGCCACGTGCCCATGCTTGGGGTGCGCCAACGGCATTAAGGAATTTTGCCTGGGCATCTAGTTCTTTATTTGCAAAAACTTGGGCCTGCACACTTCCTGAAAATACTGCAACTGCGATGGCAACTGATGTAAGTTTGAGTTTCATTTCAAATCCTATGAAATTTAGGCTTCTGCTCGCTTAAGGATCGTAGTCTCTGCGAGACGCTTCCAGTTCTTGTCAGACATCTTACGCAGGTCTGCAATTTTGAGCACAGTACGCAGACTCAGTTCACGCAGACGAGCACGGTTTTCCCACACATAGTTAACAATTTCGTCGCTAGCGCCATCTTCAAAATCGTAGCTGTCCAGCATGCCGTCACGAACGATTTGCTTGATACGCAGGAACTTGTCACGCTGGGTATCCAAGGTCAGGTCCAGATAGTGGCAACGGCTTTCCAGTGCGTCCAAGTGGTCGCGAAGCTTCTTAGAACGAACGTGCTCGAACTTGATGTTGGTAATGAAAATCACACTACCTTTGAATTCGAAACGATCCGGCACACCTTCACGACGCAACATGCTAGAGTCAGTGTTCCAAGAAATGACACGCTTCTTGCTAGAGTCCAGAGCAGCCTTGAGAATGTTCAGCGACAGGTCGTCAAGCAGGATGCTGTCGCAGTCGTCGAACACCAGCACGTTGCCGCTGTCTGCATACTGGAACAGTTTGGCATACAGGCCGATGGCACTCATTGCACCTTTAACAACCTCAAAACGGTTGCGGCGTTGAGCCATCTTGTCGAACAGTGCGGCTTGTTCCATAACCCGCTCAACACCAAAGCTCTTACCAACACCGGGAGGGCCAGACACAATCATTGCGCGAACTGCACCAGTAGTGGTACCTTCTGCCATTTGGTCCAGGATGTCGAAGCGTTCGCGAATACGCTCGATAGCATCTTCTTCGCTTTCGGTATACACTTCGGGTTCTTGGGGTTTAACAATGCTGAACACATTGCCGTCATCTTTATTTGCACGGCTACGCTGGCTGTCAGTCATATCTGCGACAGTGGAGCCGGACACGCTAATATCTTCCATGCTTTTAACTTTGATGCGAATTGCTTTGCCGGGGAAACCCAGCGTACCGTCATCTTCCACAGTAACGAACGAACCCTTAGCACCTTCTTTGAAATCCGCAACCAGACGGAAAGTGGTGTTGATAACGGGTGCATTACGATATTCGCCACGCAGAATAGTAACTTGAGCCATTTGCAAAACTCCTGTTTCGTTTACGATTTAAGTATTATAACGCAGACACCAAATTGTGTCAATTAAATGACCAATTCGTCTGCATCAATCAGAACGCGATCAGTGGGCTCGCTACGCCAGCGGAATTGAACAGGCTTGTCCAGGATTACAGTGTATTGGACTTTGCCGCCGTACTTGACACGACTGGATTCTACGGTACCCTGGACTTGTTCGCCCAGATAGTTGGCTTTGATTTGCTCACCGTCTTTGATCCAGCCCATCGTGTGCTCCTGTTTGTTTACGCTATGTATGTATTATATGCCCAAACCGAATTTGTGTCTATTTCAATCTTCAGTCCATGCACCGTAGCCGCCGCGGCAACTATCATCATAGGGCTGGATGATAGTGTATGCTTTAGTACTATCTTTTTTCCACTCGTCGTAGGCAAAGCCGTGTGCATGGCCCAGGTTGTCATGCTCGAACAGGCACTTGCCTTCATCGTAGCTAAAACAATCGTTTACATCTGTGCATTCGTAAACGCGGTACAAGCTCTTGGGGTATTGTGTGTTCGCCATGTATGCATTATAACGCAGGAACCAATTTGTGCCAATTAAGCGTTTTCAGTTTCTAAAACCGAAGTGTTAATCAGTGTGCCGCCGTATGCTTGCAGGTACATTTCTGCAACGGCTTTGATGTAGAAGGTGTAAACTTTGCCTTTAGGGGTAATCAACGTGAACTGCATTTGAACTCCTTACTACAATAATTCTATTATAACAAGGAGCCCAATTTGTGTCAATTAAGGCAGGGCTTGTTTTTCCATTTTGCTGGTGCTAAATAAGCGTATGGAATACTACGAACTAGAACCCAAAGACAATCATTTCTACAGCATCTTCGTTGATGTGACTCACAAGTGTAATATGGAATGTGCTAACTGCTACACTCCTATTAGAACTGTCCCTGACTTAGACGTAAACAGGTTATATGAAGTTTTGGCACAGTTACCAAACAAGGCTGAGATTAGACTAATTGGCGGAGAGCCAACAGTTAGAACAGACTTAGTCGAAATTGTAGACAACATTAAACGTCTGGGTCATCGCCCTACAATGATGACAAACGGACTTATGCTAGCAAGACCGGGCTATGCAAGAGCTTTGGCAGACGCAGGCATGCGTAGTATCTATATCAGCATGAACGGTGCCGATGACAACAACATTTATAAAATTATGGATGGCGGTGGCGCATGGGCCGAACGTAAAGTAGCAGCACTTAAAGCATGCCTGGATGTTAAAATGAACGTAAACGTCGGCGCCATATTACAAAAGGGCGTAAATGATCAGGTACCTAAGCGTCTCTATGAAATTGTCAAAGAGGCACAAGGCAAAGCAATTCTACGTTTCAGAAACGTGGGCCAAGTGGGACGTTACAGTCTGGAAAAAGATCAGAACTGGACCTGGGATGAAATGGTTACGTTAGTATGTGGCCAGTTTGGAATTGATGAAGAATGGGCCAAGTCGCAGATCGTAATCAACGGATGCAGAGAAGAAAACGTGATATTTTTTCCTATCGAAGCAGATAAAAAATACACCACCAGCTGGATTAAAATTACAGACTGGAGTCC
>JACCEE011151749.1_pt1 | contig 34877 bp, 29 predicted proteins | sample 7449931 | NCBI WGS metagenome assembly JACCEE01 (sample SAMN15323457, study PRJNA562643) | freshwater metagenome | isolation source: river surface water | place: USA:Blue River Watershed | collected 2017-08-19 | reverse complement strand
ATTAATAATGTTTTATTTCGTTCTGCTAAGTTAAGCGTAAAAAAATAAGTTTCTCCGCTGGTTTTAATTCGGCGATAACGCATTTATTTTATTTTCATATAGGTTTAAAATATTGTTGGAGTTCGTTCCTCACTCCAACCTACGGGCTACGGGCTGGAGATCATATTGATCTGTGGAATAAAAATGAACTTGCGAGTATCGGTTTTTTAGCAACATGGGCTAGAACAATATTTCCTTCTATCTCAGAGTTTTTAGGAATGTCGGATTTAAAAAAATCAAAAGTTATATTATTTTGGGAAATAGAGTAGCATGAATATTTTAAAGAATGCTATTTTACTTTCATTAATGATAATAATTATATTTTTTTTATTACTTATTTCGATTGCGAAACCTGGTTATATTGTTTATGCTTATTTTTTTCAAAACGGCGTTCTTTATCAAGGCGAAACAAAAACTGAATATTTTTTAGATTATTTATGCTATGTTATTTTTCCACTCAGCATTTTTATGAGTATTGGTTTATTTTTTTTAGCAAAAAAGCATAAGTAATTAACAGTTTGCCGATTTGTCAACAAAAAATTCAGCAATTAGAGTCCTTATTTCAACAATTGCATTTGTCTATTCAATAGCGTTTTGTTGGAATTAAAATCGTGTTATGCGGTGGGCGATTTTGATTTAATTCAGGATAATCTTGTGTGTAATGCAAACCGCGACTTTCTTTACGTTGTTGCGCACAACGTACAATAAGTTCTGCAACAATGACTAGGTTGCGTAATTCTAATAAATCACTGCTGACGCGAAAATGACTGTAGTATTCGCTGATTTCTTCTTTTAATAATTCTAAACGACGCATTGCTCGACTTAGACGTTTATCAGTACGAACAATTCCCACATAATCCCACATAAAACGACGTAGTTCTTCCCAGTTGTGCGAAACAACGACTTCTTCATCAGAATCAATCACTTGAGATTCATCCCATGCGGGAATTGTGATCTCCGGCGGTGAGACAAAAGCTAACCGAGTTAAAATATCTTGACTTGCCCGTTCAGCAAAAACTAAACATTCCAATAAAGAATTGCTTGCCATGCGATTTGCACCATGTAAACCAGTGCAGGCAACTTCTCCGATCGCGTATAAACCCGAAATATCAGTACGCGCGTAACTGTCGGTTAAGATTCCGCCACAGGTGTAATGAGCCGCCGGAACTACCGGAATAGGCTGGCGAGTTATATCGATTTCTAAATTCAAACACTGCTGATAAATCGTTGGGAAATGTTGTTGAATAAAACCTGCGGGTTTATGACTGATGTCCAAATAAACGCAATCAATGCCATGAGTTTTCATTTCATGATCAATCGCACGAGCAACAATATCGCGCGGTGCTAATTCTTCTCGTTCATCATAACGGTGCATAAATGCCGAGCCATCAGGTAAACGTAATTTGCCGCCTTCCCCTCTAACGGCTTCACTAATTAAGAATGAGCGTGAATTCGGATGATATAAACAAGTTGGGTGAAATTGCATAAATTCCATATTGCTAATTCGACAACCAGCTCGCCAAGCAATGGCAATTCCATCACCGGTAGAAATATGAGGATTAGTAGAATACAGATAAACTTTACTCGCGCCACCGGTTGCTAATGCAATAATGCGCGAAGCAAATACTTTGACTCGTTGTTGTTGAATATCTAAGACGTAGGCACCGACTACCCCTTGTCCAGCCAAGCCTAATTTAGTCGTGGTGATTAAATCAATAACATGATGATGATTTAATAAAGTGATATTTCGATGTTCAGTGGCACGTTCGATCAAAGATTGCGATAAAGCTTTGCCGGTTGCATCAGTCGCATGGACAATTCGTCGGTGAGAATGTCCACCTTCGCGGTTTAAATGTAATTTTTTTTCGCCATCACTCGATTCTTCTTCAGTAAAAATTACGCCTTGTTGACGTAACCAGTCTATACTTTGTTTGCCATATGAAACGGTTAGCCGCACAATGTCAGGGTGACATAAACCTGCGCCAGCGTCTAAAGTGTCCTGAATGTGGGATTCTAATGAGTCATTTTGCTGATCGAGTACCGCGGAAATTCCACCTTGAGCATGAAAGGTACTGCCTTCAGTTAGGGCAAATTTAGATAACACTGCAATTTTGGCGTGATCGGCTAATTTTAAAGCTAAGGTTAAACCAGCAGCACCGCTACCAACGATTAAAACATCATAATAGGAATTGAGCTCAGACATGTTTGAATCAATGAACAAATTAAAACTGAAAATTCAGCGAAAAATACCAGAGGTATCGATAATAACGCTTTTTGGTGCATACGGGAAATCAAACCAGCTGAAATTTGTTTTTTATTACGTTTCGTTAAGCTTTTTGCTATCTTTATTAGGGTTTTCTATAAAATCTCAGGCTGCGTTATTACCCGATTTTACTGATATGGTTAAAACCGCTAGCGATGCAGTGGTGAATATTAGTACCGTACAAATTGAAACCGATAACGAGGCTGGATCGCGCCCCCGTTTGAGTGTATCGCCAAAAACCAGTAAGTCGTTAGGCTCTGGATTTATCATTTCTACAGACGGCTATATCTTAACTAATCGACATGTGATTCAAAATGCAGACGAAATTCGCGTTAAATTTAAAGATCGACGTGAGTTGATTGCGACTATGATTGGTTCGGATCAGGCTACTGATGTTGCATTGTTAAAAGTGAATGCAAATAATTTACCTATGGCAAATGTAGGCTCATTGGAAAATCTGAAGGTAGGAGAGTGGGTGGTAGCGATCGGTTCACCGTTTGGTTTTGATCAATCAGTGACTGCGGGGATAGTGAGCGCAAAAGATCGGGTAATTGCTGGAACTTATACGACTTTTATTCAAACTGATGTGGCGATTAATCGTGGAAATTCAGGAGGCCCATTATTTAACTTGGATGGAAAAGTCGTTGGGATTAATTCATGGATTTTTAGTCAAAGTGGTAGTTATATGGGATTATCGTTCGCCATTCCTATGGATGTGGTAATGAATGTCGTTGATCAAATTCGTACTCAAGGTAAGGTGGTGCGTGGTTGGATTGGGGTGCAAACCCAAGAAGTATCGCAAGATTTAGCGCAATCTTTTGGCATGGATAGACCATATGGTGCGTTGATTTCAGAAATTTCCTTTGGTAGTCCAGCGGCAAAATCAGGTTTGACTGTTGGAGATGTCGTGATTGCGTTTAACGGACATCCGGTAGAAACCGCAGGAGAGCTTGCACCAAAAATAGGCATGATGCCAATTGGCACTAAAGTGCAATTTGAGATTATCCGCCAAGGAGAGCATAAAACGGTAGAGTTAAAATTAGGGATATTGCCAGAAGTTAAAAATCAAAATAATAACGAATCTTCAATCAAAATTGTGAATCGATTGGGCATTGTTGTTGGAAATTTGACCCTAGAAGATCGGCAAATTTTGGCAGTAGATACTGAAGCTATTATGGTGAGAGCAATTAATACCGGTACTGCTTTTAAGGCTGGTGTGCAGCAGGGGGATGTCATTTTGAACTTAAATAATAGAGTTATTCATAATACGGCTGATATTGATCCGATTTTAAATGCCATCACGCCCGGAACAACAGTAGCGATATTGATTCAGCGTAAGGGTAAACGTTTTTTTCTGCCGATCAAGCTTAACTAGTTTGTTTTGCTCTTCACGATCTTTGAGATTACATCAATGATAAATTCGATAAACAGGATTATTTCCAGAATTTCAAATAAAAAAGGATATTTTTTGATAAAAAACTGGCGATTGTTTTTTTTTGACTATAATGTGAGGCTATAGCGAAAACCTAACCATTTTGATTTAAAGATGCGTATGATGTTGAACCATAATTTTCCATTAAGGCAACAGGAGATTTCTTAATGCAACAGGATAACCCTAGTGTACGATTATTAAGCTATCGAGAACTGATTTTAACTTTGCAACGTTTATGTAAAGAAAAAAGAACTGGAACTATGTTTATCAATGATGGTTCTGAAAGCTCAGCCAAAATTGTCTTGGAACAGGGAACCATTTTTGATGTGACTTTTAAAGGTCAAACGGGTGAGGCGGCGTTGGCATTAGTCAAAGAAATTAAACAAGGAAAAGCCTCTTTTTCCAGTCGTTTAGGAGAAAGTGCTAATCTGGAAGCCAAGATCAGTTTATCGACTGTCGATATATTTAAATTTTTAATTAGCAACATTCCTACTCAACCCGCAGCTCCCGTAGCTCCTCAACCGGTTGAAAAAGTTGAGCCTATTTTTGTCCCCAAATCCGACACTTTGCCCTATTTGCCAGAAATTGCGACTGACCAAAAAATGATCGCAATCGAAGCGCAGTTAGCGGTGATTTTGGGACCGGTAGCGCGAATTGTCTATTTGGATTATGCCAAAGATATTCAAGCGGCAATGGATTTTAAGGCGTTAGATAGTGTAATTGAAAGATTATCTAAGCAAGTATTAAGCGGGGAGCAACAAAAAATATTTCGTCAAAGTGTTGTCGCTTTTGTTAGTCAGCATAATCTGAAGGGACAAGAGGCGATTTTAACCGCATTTAAAGGCATAGAAAAAAAGATTCGCTTGAACTTGTCTAGTTTGGCGTTGTGTGTTGCAAAACATGCTGAACAAGGTGATTTGGGTGTACCTTTGTTTGGTAGGTTGGTGACTCAGGTTGAATATGCAGGCAATTTAGGCAGCTCGGTAGCTCTGTTAGATTTGTTGCGATTATTAGAAAAATCAGGCAAAACAGGGTTATTAGAAGCGCGAGAAAAAGAAAAAATAGGCGGATTTTATTTTGACAAAGGCGTTTTATTTAATGCCGTTGAATTTGGCATGAATGGTAAGCTTATTGCTTTAGACATTTTGCAATGGGATCACGACTATTTGGTGTTTAGAGCGGTGCCGCAAGAAGGAGTCACTCGACAAATTAATCAAACTGTAGATGTTTTAGCAAAAGAAGTTGAAAAATTTAGAGAAACAGCGAGTACAAAAGCTGGACCCATCCAATATAGCAAAGCCGATGAAATTACTTTAACTGCTAATGCGGTGCAATTAGCAGAGAGTTGTGATCCGAGTTGCGCTGAACAATTATTGGTGCAAGTGTTGATGAGTAATGAAGATAATTTCAAAGGTTGGTTATGGTTGTCACGGGTTTTGACAAATATGACTGCCATTGAAATTGCGCTGAAAAAAGCCGCTTTCATTAATCCTAGAAGTACCGATTTAGCAGAAGATATTAAAAAATTCAGTTTGGCTCGAAAAATAATCACAGAAGATTTTGTGTTGCGTTGTCCATTTTGCTGGATGCCTTTAGAAGAACATCACATTGAGTGCAGTTATTGTCGATCCAATTTTTTCATTACACCCGATTTTTTTAAGACCGTCGGAAAAGCTAAAGTCGATATTTTAGACAAAGCTATTGAACGGTATAGTCATGTGTTACAACAAGAATTAGAGCCAAATAACACCATTTATTTACGTTTTTATTTAGCAATGGCGTATTTAAATCGTAAATATTATCAAGAAGGATTAGATCAATTAACCGAAATTGTTAAATTAGCTCCCGAAAATAATGCGTTATATATTCAAAATCGATTATTGATAGATTATATGAATACGATTGGTTTAACGGTAGCGGTTATTCAGCCTCCACATGCTTCAGTCCATATTGGACATAGTTCTACGGACAAACGTAAAAGCAAAATTCTGGTGGTTGAGGACAGTATGGTTACTCGCAAAGTAATAGCGCGTACCTTAATGGCAAATGGTTATGAAGTTTTTGAAGCTAAGAATGCTCACGAAGCCCTAATGGATATAGAAGAAAGGAAGCCCGATTTGGCACTATTGGATATTATTTTGCCGGGTAAAGATGGTTATGAAATTTTGGCTGAAATTCGTAAAAAGCCAATGTTTGAAAAACTGCCCGCGATTATGTTGACTTCGCGTGATAGCTTGTTTGATAAATTGAAAGGTAAAGTTTCTGAAGCAAATGAATATTTAACCAAACCCTTTCAACCTGATGAATTATTGGCGATTGTGCGTAAATATCTCAAATAAAGCATACTGTGATGATGGCAAAGGCAGCTCACAAAATTTTAGTGGTAGATGATTCCGAAATTATTCGACAAGGATTAATCAATATTATTGCTCAAAGTGATGAGCTTCAAGTGGTCGGTGAGGCGAGTAGCGGTGATCAAGCCTTGTCATTAATTCCGAAATTGAAACCACAGCTAATTACGTTAGATGTCATTATGCCGGGCATGAATGGCTTGACTACGCTAAAACATATCATGATTCGTTATCCGACTCCGACTTTGATGTTAAGTGCTTTAGTCCAAGAGGGAGCGCAAACCACTTTTGATGCACTGCGCTATGGAGCGATTGATTTTATTCCTAAGCCCTCCAGAGTCGATGGGCAAAATTTGAAACAACAATCTGAACAAATTATCCAAAAAATTCTGATTGGGACTAAAGTTAAGGTCAACAGTTTGCAACATATTCGGGTGAGTCCGAAAAAAAATTCGGTTCTTAAACTTGGTCGCCCTTGTCAAAATGTGGTGGCTATAGGTGTTGCAGAAGGTGGTTATGCCAGTTTGCTGAAGATTTTGTTGCGACTTAACCCTGACCCATTTACAGCGTACATGGTTATTTTTTATGAAACTTCGCTGCATGTGGATAATTTTATTCATTATTTGAATCATTATACTCAGCTGCCTATACAGCGTCCGCTGAATAATATGCTGATAGAGGCGGGGGTTTGTTATCTCAGTTCGGGTGAAGAATATGTCACTTTACATGGGCAACGTGGAGAATTAACCACTTACGTTAGTGCCGCTCCTTTTTCGTCCAGACGAGGAACAATAGATATGTTGATGTTTTCAGTCGCGGAAGCAGTCGGTAAGCATTGTTTGGGAGTAATTTTAACCGGTGAAGGTACCGATGGTTCAGAAGGGTTGGAAGAAATTATTCGAGTGGGTGGCGGTGCGATTATTCAAGCACCAGTCAGTTGTTTATATAAAAGCATGGTGTTGTCCGCATTAAATATGTGTGGTGCAGAAATGGTGGTTGCAGACAGTGAGATTGCAGCCGAGATTAATGCGTTTGTTCCTCAATTAAATTTTTAAATACTTTGGAATGGTTATTTCAATGGAGAATCCATAATGATGACATGGTTTAATGACCTTAACTTAAAAATCAAACTGCTGGTATTCTTTTTAATGGTAGGGTTGATTCCCTTCATCAGTGCCACTTCGATAGCGTATATCTCTTCAGATGTTGCGTTAGAAACGCAAATTACCGATCAGTTAGCAGGTATTCGTGAGATTAAAAAGCGTCAGTTGGAAGTTTATTTTACTGAGCGTCGCGGCGATATGAATATTGCTGCGGAAACGGCACAAAGTTTTTGGTTGCAAAGTTCTAGTGCTTTACGCGGGATTCAGGCGCAGAAACGGATTCAATTGGAAAACTATTTCCAAAAATCATTCAAAGTATTGGCTGATACGAAGGTAAACTTAAGATTTATTTCTGCGGTTAAGGAATTTTCTGAGGTTTTTGCTAAAGGGTTGCAAAGTCCTGAGTATAAAACCTTATTGACTACTCGTGAAAAGGGCTTGAAAGGTTTTAGAGATAACATGGGCTACAATGATGTTTATCTGATTGACGCAGAAGGTAATGTGATCTACAGCGTTAATAAAGAAAGCGATTTAGGTCAAAATGTTAAGCAGGGCAATTTACGAGATACTGGATTGGGTCGTGTGTTTGCCAAAGCACGATATGAAACAGCGGTTGAAGATTTTAGTTTTTATGAACCCAATAAAGGTTTTGCTGCTTTTATGTCTACGCCTTTATTTGATGAAAGTGGAGCTTATTTGGGATCGGTCGTTTTTGAGTTGCCAATTAACGAAATTAATAGCATTGTTCAAGAACGTACAGGTTTGCCTTCCACCGCTGAGTCTTTTTTAGTTGGCAAAAGCGAAGACGGCAAAATTGGTTATCGCAGTGATCGGGTGATTAAAGAAGGTAAGTTGGGCGAAGAAAAAAGCTCCGCAGTTAGAGAGGCGGTGACTTCAGGTAAAAGTGGTCGTAATATCGTGTTGGGTTCTACCGGCAAATGGGAAATGAGTATTTACGAGCCTTTAAATGTTCCTGGATTAAGTTGGGGGATTATTACCTCGGTAACTGTTGAGGAAATTGTATCCCCTAAAGCCGAAGGGGAAACTGAAGATTATTTTACAAATTATAAAAAATCATATGGCTATCGTGATGTTTTATTCGTTGCAAATGATGGTTCAGTTTTCTACAGCGTAGGTCATCAAGCTGATTACGAGACTAATGCTTTTACGGGTCAATTTAAGAATACCGGAATGGCGCGAGCTGCGAAAAAAGCTTTAGACAGTCGTGGGTTTGCTTTTGAAGATTTTGATCGTTACGCACCTTCAGATAATAAAGTTTCTGCATTTATGGCGGCACCAGTATTAGATCATGGTGAAGCATTATTTACGGTGGTAATTGAATTAGGTCCAGATGGTATCAATCACATCATGGAAGAACGTACGGGTATGGGACAAACCGGTGAATCGATTGTGGTTGGCCCTGATTTTTTGATGCGTTCTGATGCTTATTTGGACGCTGATCACAAAATGCAAGCGTCATTCGATCGTCCTGATGCAGGTAGTGTTAAGACAGTAGTTACCGAAGAGGGTTTCCAAGGTAAAAGTTCAGTGAAAACTGTGATCGGGTATGGAGGTAAGGAAGTACTTGCTGCGTACGCGCCTTTAAAAGTTTATGAAAATTTAAATTGGGTAATTATTTCTAAAATTAATACCGATGAAGCATTTGCACCAGTCACAAAATTCGCGCAAACGATGGGGATTATGGGAAGCTTGGTATTGGCTTCAGTTATATTGATTGCGTTGTTTGTAGCGGCTTCGATTTCAGGGCCAATTACTACTATTGCGAACGTTATTACAAAGATTGCGACTAATCACGATTTGACCTTAAAAGTCCCTGTAGTAGGTAATGATGAAATTGGGGTTATGTCTAAAGCCTTCAACGACATGATTGATTTGATTCATCAAGCTTTTAAAGTGGTAAGTCATTCGGCGATTAATGTTGCGGAAAATGCGGAAAATGTGGCAAAACGCGCAACTAATAATCGTGAACGAGCGCAAAATGAATTGGCGAGAGCGCGAGAATCTGTGAGCATTATCGGTGAGTTAGGTGGAACGGCAATCAAAGTTAATCAGGCTTCCACCGGACAAAAACAGGCTGCTGAAACTACTGCAAAAACCATTACTACTTTGTTGAGAACGGTTGAACAGGTTTCTGAAGCGGCAGGTATTCAAAATAAGGAGGCCAAAGCAACTATGGAAAAAGTTTCCCAAATGGGTGCGACTGGTTTGAAGGTTGTGAATACCGCGAAGGAACAAGGGGCAATGGTGGCAAAAGTATCTTCTGCGGTTAGTTCGATTACTACTGCGGTGGAGAGTATGAATAAAGCGGTAGCTCAAGCCACTTTACACGGCAAAGCATCGTTACTCGCAGCAGAAGAAGGAAGGCGTTCGGTAGCTTCTACGGTAGAAGGGATGCAGGCGATTGCGGAATCTTCAGAGCAAATTTCTGACATCATCGGCGTAATTACTGAAATTGCTGAACAAACCAACTTGTTGGCGTTGAATGCAGCGATTGAGGCAGCAAGAGCCGGTGCGCATGGTAAAGGTTTTGCGGTGGTTGCGGACGAGGTTGGTAAATTAGCGCAACGTTCTTCAGAAGCGGCAAAAGAAATTACTCAATTGATTAAAGATTCGACTGGTCGAGTTGTTGAGGGATCAAAATTGACTAACGAATCACAAAGATCGTTGATCAAAATTGACGAAGGTGGACGAGTCAATATGGAGGCTATTAATGAAATTGAAAAAACTGCGGCGGTTTTGTCAAGTGGTACTTTACAGGTACAAAATTTGATGAAGGATTTGAACAAACTGGCTGAAGATATTGCGTTAATGGCGGGTGAACAAGGTGGACGACGGGCTGCTGCTGAAAATGCCTTGACTATTTTGTTACAAGAATCTGATCGTATTTCTCATATGGTAAGCGAAGCTAGTAAAGGAGCTAATAATATCGGTTCTGAAATGGGAAGTATTGTGAATCGTACTGAAGAAATGACGCAAATGACTATTGAACAAGCGAAAAATGCGCAAAAAGTAACTGAGTTAGCGAATGCTTCTGCTGAAGCTGCCGCGCAGACTGCGGAAGGAGCGGGTACAGTTGTGAATATTACTAAAGGTTTACAAGAGTTATCACAGCAATTAACCACTCAGGTGCAACAATTTAAAATCTAATAGCTAGGAGCTAATTTATGGCAGAAAGATATACCGCTAGCCGTGCTGAAGCTTCAGAAAAAGAGCAATTGATTCAGTTGGTTGGATTTAAAATCGGTAAAGAAATTTTCGGAGTGGATATTTTAATGGTACAAGAGATCATTCGATCGGCACCGATTACTTGTGTACCGAATTCTCCGGAATTTGTTGAAGGTGTGATTAATTTGCGTGGCAATATTATTCCAGTAATCGATTTACGTAGGCGATTAAATTTACACACTGAAAGTTATAAGCAAGAAAAGGATTGGATTTTAATATTAGATATTTCTGGACGTATCACTGGATTTATTGTCGATTTAGTGACCGAAGTGATTAAAATTCAAGAAACTAATATTGATCCGCCGCCAGATATATTGGTCGCGGGTTTACATAGTCAATATATCAGAGGAGTATGTGAAATCGAAAATACTTTGCTGATTTTGTTAGATTTTACCCGTATTTTATTGATTGATGAGGTTAAAAAGCTTGGTAATTTAATGCCTAATCAAAACAATACTGAAATTGATGATTAATAAACAATATTCATAAGGTGATAAATAAAAATGAGTAAGCGTATTTTGATTGTAGATGATTCTTCAATGATGCGAAAAATGCTCACCAAAGTATTAAGCGGGCGTGGAGGACATACCATTGTCGGTGAAGCAAAAAATGGTGCTGAAGCTTTGGAGCTTTATAAAGTGTTAAAGCCTGATTTGATTACTATGGATATTACGATGGAGGGCATGGACGGATTAAGTGCTGCTAAAGCTATTTTAGATTATGACAGCGAGGCGCATATTTTGTTTTTATCGAATTTAGATCGCGATAAATACAGTGGCAATATCGAGAGCATTGGCGCGATTGGTTTTGTAAACAAGCATAAATCTCAAGATATTATCGACCTTATCAATGCCGACGACTAGGACATCGCAATGATTGATTTATCTTTACTTGAAGACTTTACTTCGGGTGCAGGTGAAAGCTTAGATGAGATGGAAAATGCTCTACTTGAGCTTGAGACTGATCCTCATAATACCGAACTGCTTCATACGATTTTTCGTGCAATGCACACGATTAAAGGTGCTGCGCAGTTTGTGGGTTTGGAGAAGGTTTCTGCATTGAGTCATGTATTTGAAGATTTGCTTGATTTATTGCGCAATGGTAAAAAGCAAGTCAATCCAGAAATCATCGATTTATTGATTCAAGCTAAAGATAGAATTGGCTTATTAACCAACGATTTAGAGCGTACTCAAACTGAAGAAACTGATGTGGACGATTTAATCGTCCAAATCAGAGTACATTTAAATTCAGATCAACCTGCTTCTGTGGTTGCGGTTGCAGATAGTCATGTTGAAGTTGCAGATAATTCCCAAGAAGAAGATTTATCGACGTTTTTATCCGATGAAGAAATGAGTGCATTTCTTGGGGATAATGATTTAGGAGAAGAATTATTAGAATTTATTGATGAGAATGAAGTAGCGGAAGATACAGTAGCTGATTTTCTTGCACAATCACAGACCAGTTTTAATGTTGAAACCATAGTTCAAAATGATCATGACGAGGTGGCTGATTTTCTATCGAGAATAGAGATTAAAAACCAATTAGATAGTGATCAAAAAACAGGTACGGAATTAGCGATTGAATCTTTTTTAACTGAAGGTTTGACTGCGACTTCAAATCCGTCATTGCCAGACAATACACCGCCCTCAATACATCACGAAAATGAAGAGTTTATATTACCTGATGAAGAATATGATCAGGAATTGTTTGGTATTTTTATTGATCAGTTAAAAGATAAAGTTGGATTGTTTGAGCAAACCGTTGTTCAACAATTTAAACAATCAACTAATCATATAGAACTGTTAAATAATGCGGTTAAAATTTTAGACAGTTTAAAATTTTCCGCCAATTATATGGCATATGAAAGTTTGACGCATTTTTATGGCAATTGGATAAAGGCAATTAATGAAACTCAAAAAGAATTAATTTCAGGTCATCAAGTTTCATATGACTTTATACAGCAATATTTAAATCGACTTTATGGTTTTTTTCCTCAATTAAATCCACATTATATCGATAACGTTGATGAAAAATCTCAACCTATTGAAAAACCAGTTGAAAAGAAATTAACTAACAATCCAACTGCTTCTAAGCGAATAATAGAATCAGTTTCTGAGGTGAAAATGGTTGAAAAACCTATTCCTCAGCCTGAAGTGACTAAACCAAATAATTCAACTAAAACTCATTTAGAAACTTCATTAGAAAAATTAGTCACAATTAATGAAGATAATCATCAGTTAGCATTTATTGAGGAAATTGTTAAACAGCCAGTTCCGGTAACACCTCAAGCAAAAACAGTCACTCCGGTGCTGCGCTCAAGTGCTGTTGTACATAATCTTGATCAAAATGCCGAATGGACTGATGGAGAAGAGGATTTATTTAAACGTTTAAGTAGTGCTTTAGATTTTTCAATTGAACAATCCATTATTTCAGAACCAATTAATGAAATTTTTGGCGCGATATTAGCAACTACAAAAGAAGAGCAAAAATATAAATCTCAAAAAGAAGTTAGTCCGAAACTCGAAGTTAAAACTTTAGCGCAGGCTAATAATGAACCTACACCTAAACCATTTACCGTTGTTGCACCTAAATCAGAATCGTTAGCCAGTCCAGCAAAAACCGTTTCTGAAATTAAATCTGTTCCTGCTTCTACAGCCAAATCGGTAGCTCCCGTTTCTGTGCCAGATTCCGTATCTCAAGACGCACCAAAAATAGAGCCAGTGGCTAAAAAAGCTAAATCTGAAGCTGCAAATTCAGAGAAAATTTTTAAAAAGAGCATTCGTGTTGATGCAGATAAGATTGATTCATTGATGAACCAAGTGGGAGAATTGATTGTTGATCGAGCTTATTTTTTTCAGTTAGCTAATGAAATCAAAGATTTACAAAGTTATTTAAAAGAAATTACTGGATTAGCTCAAAAAGATTTAAAACCTGTACGTACGTTTGCTTATCGTTTTAGTGAAGCAATTATTTCTTTAGGTCGAACTTCAAATGAATTGCAAGAAGGCGTGATGAAAATTCGGATGTTGCCGATTGCGCAAATTTTCAATCGTTATCCGCGTTTAGTTCATGATGTAGCGCATACTAACGGTAAAAAGGTTCAATTGGAAATTAGAGGGGAAGAAACTGAACTCGATAAAATGATTATAGAAGAAATTTCTGACCCTTTAATTCATATGATTCGTAACGCAATTGGTCATGGTATCGAACCACCAGAAATGCGTAAAAAAGTAGGTAAGTCTGAAGTGGGTACGTTAATCCTCGAAGCTTATCACGAAAGTAATCATATTGTGATTGAAGTTACTGATGATGGTAAAGGAATTGATACGGAAAGAATTAAAACTAAAGCGGAAGATATGGGGCTGTTTACTCGTGAAGAGCTTAATCGAATGTCTAAAGATGAGATTATTCGTTTTATTATGATGCCCGGTTTTTCAACTGCCCCGGAAATTAATAGCACTTCTGGACGTGGAGTGGGTATGGATGTGGTGAAGAAGAATATTGAAAAACTCAATGGTACGATTGAGGTTGAATCTAAATTTGGTTTTGAAACCAAAATTCGACTTAAAATTCCATTAACCTTAGCGATTATTCCGGCATTGTTGATTCGTGTAGGCGCAGATTCGTTTACTATTCCATTGGCAAATGTTGAAGAAACTTTGCGGGTAGCAGAGCATGAAATTTCAATTATGGAAGAGGTTGAGGTGATGTATTTACGCGGAAAAACATTACCCATCTTCAGATTAGCTGACTTGTTTAATTTGACTTCTACTCAAGATGTTAATGAAAGCGATTTCTTTGTAGTGGTGGTTAATACAGGTAATCAACGAGTTGGGTTGATGGTAGACGCGTTATTGGGACAAGAAGAAGTGGTAATTAAACCATTGGCTGATTATTTACAGGATAAAAATTGTTTTTCGGGTGCGACGATTATTGGTGATGGACGAATTTCCTTAATTTTGGATGTATTTGAGCTGATTAATATGACTACTGATAAACAGGTCAAACGTCATCATGATCAAGAAAGCAAATCGTTGTCGTTTTTTCAAGGACTTAACTCCTGATTTTATGGCATTTCATTCAATAGATTCAGACAAATTACTAAGTAAATGAGGCTATTGTGGCAAATAAAATAAAGGTGTTAGTGATTGATGATGCCAGTTTTATGGTACGAGCGATTAGCGAAATTTTAAATTCTGATCCTGATATTGAAGTAATTGGTTCGGCTAAAAATGGTTTGTTGGGATTAGAAAAAATTAAGGAACTGTCACCGGATGTAGTGACCTTAGATGTGGATATGCCGATTATGGATGGTATCCGCACCGTACGACATATCATGTTGGAGTGTCCAGTGCCGATAGTGATGTTAAGTTCACTTTTTAATAATGGCTCTATCACTTTTGAGGCTTTACGTTTAGGGGTTGTGGACTTTTTACCCAAACCTTCCGGAGCGATCTCACAAGATATTCATAATGCTAAACAACAAATTATTGATCGAGTCAAATTAGCGATTTCGGTTAATATTCATAACATCCATCGAGTAAAAGTATCTGCAGTGCCGGAATCGATTAAATTAGACGACTATTATGGTGTTCAGGCATTACAATATATTTTGTTGATGGGTACGACTTTGGGAGGACCTAATGCTTGTATTCATGTTTTTTCCGAATTATCGCCCCGATTATCAACCGCAGCGATTGTAGTGCAAGAAATTTCGCCCCGAATTTTACCGGCATTTGTTAAAGAGTTTGATAAATATGCAACTTGGCATATTTCTGAAGCGGTTGATGGTGCGGTGTTAGAACCCGGAGTTTGCTATATTGCATCGAATGAATATTCATTAACCATTGAGTTAAACGAAGATCAAGAACCTTTTTTGCGTATTGGTGCGCCAGTGGCAAAACCGTTAAATACTTTATTTTCTTCCGCCGCTGCTGTTTTTGGTCAACAAACGATTGGCGTTTTATTGACAGGCATTGGTGATGATGGTTCAGATGGTTTTTTGGATATTAAAACGTGTTCAGGAATGACTTTAGCCCAAAAAAGCGATACTTGTGTCTACCCAAATTTAGCTGAATGTGCAATTGAACGTGGACTGGTTGATCGAGTGGTTGACGGTGCAGAATTAACAGATGTTTTAGAATGGCTAATTACTCAAAAACTCACTCAACTTTCTGAATCTTAGGAACATCGACCATGATTATTATTTGTGATCAATGCAATACGCGATTCCGTTTAGATGTGAGTTCGGTACAGAAAACGCTATTTAAAGTGAGGTGTTCCAAATGTCAGCATATTTTTTCAGTGGATACGTCGCCGAAAGAGGAAGTTTATGAATTAACAGCGAATAATATTGCTGCACATCATAAAATTATTGCTATTTGTAATCAAAAAGGCGGAGTGGCAAAAACATCGACTTGTGTTAATTTAGGTGCATCTTTATCCTTATTAAATAAACGTGTATTGCTAATTGATTTTGATGTGCAAGCTAATTTAAGTTTATTATTAAGTCAAAAAAATCAAGCATCTTTTTATGAAATTTTACATAAAGAAATTGAATTAGTAAAAGCAATTAAAAATGTAAAACGCAATTTATGGTTATTACCTTCTAATAGTAAAATGTCTTTATTAGCCAGAGAATATTTACAGCAAAAGGATTTTGGATATTTTTTGCGTAATGCGTTAGAGCCGATTCGAGATCATTTTGATTATATTTTAATTGATACTCCGCCCTCAATTAAATTTTTTACCCCTAATGCACTGATGGCAGCTGAATTTATTATTATTCCTACTCAAGCCGAATTTTTAGCAATGAACGGTGTGATGCAAACGGAAAATATTATTCAAGTTTTAGCTAAAACACATGTATTGGATTATAAAATTTTGTTAACGATGTATGATCATACAAATACGGCTTCCAAGGTGATTTATTCTAAATTAAAGCTGAAATATAAAGATAAAATATTTAAAACCGTTGTTCATTTTGATTCTAAATTACAAGAATCGCAAATTGTCAGTGAACCAGTTATTTATTATGATGAAAAGGCGATTTCTGCAAAACAATACCAAGCGTTAGCGCACGAAATTGAAAGTTTATAAGGCGGGTTTAATCGTTAAATTTTAATAAGGAAAGCTATATGGTTAATCAAAAAATTATTTTACCGTTCATTACTCTGTTTTGTGTATTAACATTATGGGAATTACTCGCTCGTTTTAGCGGTTGGAGTAGTAATGTATTTCCTGGTCCAATTGCGGTGTTATCCAGTATGGAAGAATTAATCAGTAATGGAAAATTGTTAAAAAATACTGTTGCTAGTTTATTTAGAGTAAGTGTGGGATTTTCATTAGCAGTGGTATTAGGCGTACCTTTAGGAATTGTATTAGGACGATTAGAAATTGCTAAATTATTATTTAATCCATTAGTGCAATTTTTGCGACCGATTTCACCCTTAGCATGGATACCTTTAGCGATGTTATGGTTCGGCATTGGTGATAAGCCGGCGATTTTTTTAATTTTTTTATCTAGTTTTTTTCCGATGGTCGTTTCAACTAGCGTGGCGGTTGAATCAATTCGTCCGACCTTTTTTCAAGTGGCAGCTAATTTCAATTTTACTCGATATGAGGTTATTACCAAAATTGTGATTCCAGCAATTACTCCGCAAGTAATTACGGCATTAAGAATTACAATTACGATTGCTTGGTTGGTGGTGGTTGCTGCTGAAATGATTGCAGTACAATCGGGATTAGGATATTTAATATTGGATTCCCGAAATGCTTTGAGAATGGATTATGTCATGGTAGGTATGATTGTGATTGGAATTATTGGATTGTTATTAGATTTCATTATGCGTAGTTTGGGAAATATCGAATCAACAGCTTGGGGAAGGTTGACAAAATAATGAGCCATATTCAAATTAAAAATTTAAAAAAATTTTATATCGATAAAAAAAGAATTAACGGTAATGGAGAAGCTGGACAATCTATTTTAGTATTGGACGACGTAAATTTGGAATTTCAAGAAGGAGAAATGATTTGCATTTTAGGTCCGTCCGGTTGTGGTAAGTCAACTTTATTAAGAATGATTGCCGGTTTTGAACATCCTTCATCGGGTGAAGTTTTAGTCAATGGTGAGCGAGTGACTGAGCCTAGAGCGAATAGTATTTTTGTGTTTCAACACAGTGGTTTATTACCTTGGATGACGGTTTCTGAAAACGTCGAATTAGGTTTACGTCATTTAGAAGATATAGAAACTAAAAAAATAACTATTCAAGAATACATTAGCATGGTGGAATTGGATGGTTTTGAAAATCATTATCCTCATCAATTATCTGGCGGTATGTTAAGGCGTGCTGAATTAGCCAGAGCATTAGCGGTTAATCCAGATACTTTAATTATGGATGAACCTTTCAGTGGATTGGACTTTTTAACGCATATGAAAGTGCGAGAAGAAGTGGTTAATATGCACGAGTACATTCGTAAAACGACTTTATTAGTCACACATGATATTGATGACGCGCTTATTATGGGAGATCGCGTTATTGTCATGAGTGGCAGACCTGCAAAAGTCAAATTAGAGCATAAATTGGATTATGGTCGTCCGCGTGATTTAGGGGTGAGTCCTGAGTTGCGTGAATTGCGTGATGAAATCTTCTTTATGTTAGGAGTGAGTTATGCCATTTAAAATTAAAATGAGCCTACCTTGGAAAATTGGCGCAATTGCAATCAGTTGGTTGATTTTTATTTCATATGCACATTTTCAATTGAATTACGATCACGGCAGTAAACGAATTATTTACATGGGCTATATGCCGGTTGTGACTAATTTAGCCGCGCCATTGTTAGATTATGCGAGTGAAGGCAATCCTGATATTCGTTTTAAAGCGTTAAAATATTCTTCATTTTCAGAAATGGCTGAATCTTTGCGCAATGGTAAAATTGATATTGCTTTTATTATCGCGCCATTATCTATTGTATTAAAGCAACAGGGCGAAGATATTAAAATTGTTTATATTGGAAATCGTCATGAAGCCGCTTTAGTTACTCGAAAAGATTTAAAAGCGAGATCACTAAATGATTTAGCCGGACATACGATTGCGGTGGCTACCCGTTTTTCAGGATTTAACATTACGTTACGCAAATTATTAAAAAGTTCAGGTTTGGAAGGACAAATTAAAGTGGTAGAAATGCCACCGCCTGATATGGCTTCAGCCTTATCTTCAGGGGTGTTAGATGCTTATTTTGTCGGTGATCCGATTGCTTCAGCTACGTTAAAGAATGGTAAAGCCGATAAATTGTTTAATGTGGAAGATGTTGCTAAATATTTCATCAGTAACGTTGTGATTATGCGAGGAGATTTCATTCGTAATGATCCAGAAACGGTGCGTTTGTTTGTACACAGTGCTGCTAGAGCTGGATTTTGGGCGCAGAAACATCTAGATCAAGCAGCTGATATTGCAGCTAAAGCTTGGAATCAACCTGCTGAATTATTGAATTATGCTTTGACCTCTCCCAGAGGACGTACGGTATTTGATATGTTTACGCCTAGACAAGCTGAAATGCAGACAATGGCGGATGATATGTTAAATTTAGGTTTGAGTAAAACGAATGATATTAATGGGTTAGTTGATGACGAGTTTGCTAAATCAACTCCGTTAGGTAATGTTAATGATGATATTCACAGTATTTTTAGAAAATAAAAAATAGAAAATGACTGCAATTGTTCAATTAGGTGCGCCTGTTTTACGAGAATTAGCACAGCCAATTACTGAATTTAATTCTGTTGATACGCAACAATTTATTCAAAAATTATTATCGACATTATCGATTTCGGCGGGGGTTGGATTAGCGGCTCCTCAAATAGGCATCTCCTATCAAATCATTGTAATTGCTTCTAAACCTACGTCGCGTTATCCTCAGGCGGAATTGATGTCGCCATTAGTGATGATTAATCCAGAATTTCAACCTTTATCAACGACCATCAATAAAGACTGGGAAGGTTGTTTAAGCATTCCCGGAATTCGTGCTTTAGTGCCACGTTATAACGATATTGAAGTAAATTATATAGATATTTCTGGAATTAAACAGCAAACTCAATTGCATGGATTTATTGCTCGCATTTTTCAGCATGAGTACGATCATTTACAAGGTTTAGTTTATTTAGATCGAATAGAAAATAATCGCGATATTATTTCTGAAACTGAATTTTTACAACATATCGCGGCTTAAATAAAAAAGATTTTTTTCAATGAACGAAATTATTAGAACCCGTTTTGCCCCCAGTCCTACTGGCTATTTACATATTGGTGGTGCAAGAACTGCTTTATTTTCATGGCTTTATGCGCGTAAATATGGCGGACAATTTGTTTTACGGATTGAAGATACTGATTTAGAACGTTCTACTCCCGAATCGGTGAATGCAATTTTAGCAGGCATAGATTGGTTAGGGTTAAATTATGATGAAGGCCCTTTCTATCAAACACAACGTTTTGATCGCTATCGTGAAATTATCCAACAATTACTAGATCAAGGGGATGCTTATTATTGTTATTGCAGTAAAGAGCGTTTGGAACAATTACGAGAGCAACAAAAACTGGATAAACAAAAACCTCGTTATGATGGTTTGTGTCGTCATCAACCTAAATCGGATACATCGATAAAACCCGTCGTTCGATTTCGCAATCCTGAGCATGGCGAAGTAGTTATTCACGATCAAGTAAAAGGTGAAATTGTTATTCAAAACAAAGAATTAGATGATTTGATTATTGCTCGTTCTGATGGCAGTCCTACTTATAATTTGACCGTTGTGGTGGATGATATGGATATGCAAATTACGGATGTTATTCGTGGCGACGATCATGTCAATAATACACCTAGACAAATCAATATCTTAAAAGCATTAGTTGCACCTTTACCGCATTATGCGCATTTACCCATGATTTTGGGAGCAGATGGCAGTCGATTATCGAAACGTCATGGGGCAGTTAGCGTGATGCAGTATCGTGATCAGGGATATTTGCCGCAGGCATTATTGAATTATTTAGTTCGCTTAGGTTGGTCTTATGGTGATCAAGAAATTTTTTCTTTAGCTGAAATGATTGATAAGTTTGATTTACAAGCGGTTAATAATTCAGCTGCTAGTTTTAATCCAGAAAAATTGTTATGGCTCAATCATCAATATTTGATGAATACTGATCCGGAGGTTGTGGCACAGCATCTACGGTGGCATTTTGAACAAGAGAATATTAACGTTGATCAAGCACCGAATTTGGTGGAAATAGTTAAATTACAACGTGAACGTTGTAAAACTTTGGTTGAAATGAGGAATGCGAGTCGTTATTTTTATCAAGAGTTTGAAAATTATGATGAAAAATCGTTAAAAACCCATTTTAAACCTGAAGCAGACCCGATTTTTAAAGATTTACACTATCAGTTTGAAATAGTAGAAGAATGGCAACCGCAAATTTTACATCAAATCGTGATTAATACTTCAGAGGCTCATCAAGTAAAATTAGCCAAAGTTGCTCAACCATTGAGAGTCGCGATCTGTGGCAGTTCGGTATCGCCAGCGATTGACATGACTTTATACTTGATGGGTAAAGATAATGTTTTGAAAAGATTGAAAAAAGCAATTGATTATTTGCAGGCTTTAGTTTAAAAACTGGACTTATCACTAAGGTTTGGTTACAATACACCACTCTTTTGTGAGGGGTCATAGCTCAGTTGGGAGAGCGCAACACTGGCAGTGTTGAGGTCGACGGTTCGATCCCGTCTGGCTCCACCAAATAGCTATTTCTTAACACGTCCCCATCGTCTAGTGGCCTAGGACACTGCCCTTTCACGGCGGTAACAGGGGTTCGAACCCCCTTGGGGACGCCACTTTTAAGCAGGTTAAGATATTTTTGTTATTTCTCTAGGTCCCCATCGTCTAGTGGCCTAGGACACTGCCCTTTCACGGCGGTAACAGGGGTTCGAACCCCCTTGGGGACGCCACTTAAAAAATCATAATCCCAATTTGTTGAGATTATGATCTTTGTTGTTATTAACGGTGTTGTCGATAACGTTTGTCGGCTACTGTTAAAATTCCTCCAGCAGTCATTAAAATTCCTCCAAGCCACAACCAACGTACGAATGGTTTGTATTGAATTCGTACTGCCCACGCGCCGTTTTCCAAAGGTTCGCCTAAAGCCACATATAAATCCCGAAATAAACCCGGATCAATGGCGGCTTCAGTCATCATCGATTGTTTAACTGGGTAATGCCGTTTTTCAGGATGTAAATCGGTAACCCAATTTCCATTTTTGGTTACGCTAATTTGTGCTTGTTCGGTTTGATAATTTTCTCGTTGAAAATGTTGCGTGCCTTTAAATTCAAAATGATAGTCGGCTATATCTAGTTGATCGCCCTTTGCCATTCGAATATCTCGTTCTTGACTATAATGCGATACTAAAGTAATGCCAATTGCAACGATTGCAACGCCTAGATGCGCACTCATCATACCATAATAACTTAAAGGTAATTGTCGTAATTTAGCAAAAATAGAACGAGTATTGGCAAATTTTTTTACAAAATCATAACTGACGGTTGAGACTATCCACAAACTTAAACTCAAACCTAACCAAACTAACCATTCAAAATGATCACAAAACAAAGTTAATATCAATCCACTTAAGAGGCTGAATAAAGCGGGTAATCGTAAAATTTTGCTCCAAACTTCGCGCCGAGTATCACGCCACCGAACTCCGATAGAAAATCCTAAAGCCAGAGTCATCAAACTCATGATCGGTACAAACATGGCGTTGAAATAAGGCGGACCTACTGAGATTTTTCCACCGCCTAAAGCATCTAACAATAAAGGATATAAAGTACCAATTAATACCGTGAGTGCCATGACGGTTAAAAATAAATTATTGATTAATAATAAAGTTTCTCTTGAAATAGCCGAAAAATTGATCGGGGTATGTACGGTATTTGCGCGAAAGGCGTATAAAGTGAGCGAGCCACCCACGGTTAATGCCAGCAACACTAAAATAAATAATCCGCGTTTGGGATCTGAAGCAAAAGCATGTACTGAGGTTAATACTCCCGAGCGAACTAAAAATGTGCCTAATAAACTTAAAGAAAAGGCAAAAATCGCTAGTAATACCGTCCAGCTTTTGAATACGCCACGCTTTTCAGTGACGGCTAAGGAGTGAATTAAAGCGGTACCGACTAACCAAGGCATTAATGAGGCATTTTCTACCGGATCCCAAAACCACCAGCCGCCCCAGCCGAGTTCATAATAAGCCCACCAACTTCCTAAGGTAATTCCCATTCCTAAAAATGCCCAAGCAATATTAGTCCAAGGACGTGACCAGCGCGCCCAAGTTGTATCTAAGCGTCCTGAAAGTAATGCAGCAATCGCAAATGCAAAGGCTACGGAAAATCCAACATATCCCATATATAACATAGGGGGATGAATAATTAAGCCAACATCTTGGAGTAAAGGATTTAAATCGATTCCATCTTCAGGTGGAGTCGGCAGAAGTCGTAAAAATGGGCTTGAGGTTTCTAATAAAAATAGAATAAAACCCACTGCAATCATGCCCATCACCGCTTGCACTCGGGCTAATAAAGTGGCGGGTAAACTTTGGCTAAATAAAGTGACTGCTACCGTCCAGCCGCTGAGAATCAATGCCCATAATAATAATGATCCTTCATGTCCGCCCCAAATGGCACTGAGTTTATAAACAAAAGGTAAATGACTGTTAGAATGTTCAGCAACATATTGCACGCTGAAATCGTCATGAGCAAAGGCATAACCTAAACAGCTAAAACTGATCAGCAAAAATAAAAATTGTCCATAAACCAAAGGCTTGGCGTAATTCATCCACAAAGTTTGATTAACCGTTGCACCATATAAGGGGATAATTGCTAATAATGTGGACAATGCAAACGCTAAGATCAACGCAAATTCACCCCATTCTGCACTCATAAACCACCTTTAGGTTGCGTTTTTAAACTGTCTTTAATTTCTGGAGGCATATATTTTTCATCATGTTTGGCTAATACCTCATCAGCTTGAAAAGTACCATTCGCGGCTAATTGTCCTTGGGCAATAATGCCTTGTCCTTCGCGGAATAAATCTGGCAAAATACCGGTAAATTCAACGGTTAAAGGATGCGCATAATCGGTAATTTGAAATTCAACATGTAGCGATTGAGAAGAACGTTTAACACTTCCCTTAACAACCATGCCACCAACTCGAATTCGAGTTTGCTGCGGAGCTTGACCTTGCGCAACCTGAGTAGTGGAATAAAACAAATTAATATTTTGGTTTAAAGCGTACAGGGTTAATCCAACCGCTGCGGCAGAGCCAATCACAATGGCTAAAATAATATATAAGCGTTTTTGACGTTTTGGATTCATCATATTTTTTGTTCACGACGTAAATGACGTTTAGCTTGAGTAAAGAAACGATGTTTTTTTAAAATGACAGCCACAATATTGTAAATAAAAATGGCGAGTGCAATCGCATAACTGAGCCATACATATAAACCATGTTGTCCCATTTGTAAAAAATCACTAAAAGTGGCGAATTGTCCCATTAAAATAGATTCCTCTAAATATAAAATAAATGAAATGTAAATCATTATTAAATAAAATAATGATTCAGTTAAGATAAATACCTTTCCCAATCGGTTTAAAATACGTTTATAATTCTCACTCTTTGTGATAATTATTTTTTTAATTGATTAACCTGATTACTATGCACCAAACCGCTGATATTTTACAAACTATTTTAACCACTAAAGCCGAAGAAGTAGCCCGTCGTAAATTAAATTTATCAATCACTAATTTGGAAGAATTAGTGACCCAACAACAATCGCCTCGTGGATTTGCCGCCGCGATTCAGCAACGAGTTAGGCAACAAAAACCAGCGATTATTGCGGAAATCAAAAAAGCCTCACCGAGTAAAGGTGTGATTCGTGAAAATTTCCAACCCTTAACCATTGCGCAAGATTATGCTTTGAATGGTGCCACTTGCTTATCGATATTAACCGATAAAACCTATTTTCAAGGTTCAGAAGCGAATTTGCAAATGGTACATCAACGTTGCCCATTGCCCATTTTACGCAAAGATTTTATGATTGATCCGTATCAACTCTATGAATCACGCGCTTTAGGCGCGGATGCGATTTTATTAATTGTCGCCGCTTTAGCCCAATCGCAAATGTTGGAATTAGCGCAAGTAGCACAAAGTTTAAAATTGGATATTTTAGTAGAAGTTCATAATGCTGATGAATTAGAACGCGCTTTGGCAATTAATACGCCTTTAATGGGCATTAATAATCGTAATTTACGAACTTTTGAAACCACTTTGCAAACCAGTTTTGATTTAAAAGCGATTATGCCCGCCGATCGAATTTTAGTGACTGAAAGTGGTATTACGACTCGTGAAGAGGTCAATGTTTTAATCAATCAAAACATTTATGCTTTTTTAGTTGGAGAAAGTTTTATGCGGGCTGAATCTCCAGGACAACAATTACGCGCTTTATTTTTTTAAATCATTTCGCAAAATTAATTATGAATATCGATGCTCAAGCTGTTTTACAATTTCGTCGTGTAGGATTATGGACAATTGCGGCGGTTTATTTTGTCATTTTAATTGGCAGTAGTGTTCGAGCCTCGGGCGCAGGCATGGGCTGTCCGGATTGGCCAACTTGTTTCGGACAATGGATTCCGCCTACTGATGAATCCCAATTACCTATTAATTATCACGAAATTTATGCGCAACGCGGTTATCAAAATACCGATTTTAATCCATTAAAAACATGGACTGAATATTGCAATCGTTTAGTAGGCGTAACTACCGGTATTTTAATTATATTAACGGCATGGAAATCTCGAATTTATTTGCCTCAAGATAAAGCGATTTTTTATTTAGCTTTATGGGTATTAGGATTAGTAGGATTTCAAGGTTGGTTAGGATCATTGGTTGTTGCCAGCCAATTAAAGCCGATGATGATCACATTACATATGTTATTAGCAATGATGATTGTTTTATTATTAATTTATGTAGTCAGCCGATCGCAACGTCAATTTATTGGGCAATTTAATGATCAGCAATTACCGAATTTTGCTTTATTAATGATCAAAATATTAATGGCTATGACGGTTATTCAAATTGCAATGGGAACACAAGTGCGTGAAACGGTAGATAGTTTATCGCAAGGCATTTATACTTTAGAACGACAATATTGGCGAGATCATTTTCCGATTATTTTTTATATCCATCGTTCTTTTTCATCCATTATTTTATTCAGCAATGCGTGGTTAAGTTGGAAAATTTATCGGGCAACTGAATTAACCCAGCCTATACGATTGGCGGTGATTGGATTAATGATAGCAATTGTGACCGGTATTATTGCGGGGATTATTTTAGATCGTTTGCAAATGCCGGCATTTATTCAACCGTTACATTTACTAATGGCTAATTTAATTTTGGGATTACAATTCTTTATTAGTTTATGTTTAAATGCAGCAAAACATTCTCGAATGGCTAGAATAGCAGCTCATTATTAACTTTATATATTTTGAAAATTATTTATGAATAATCCATTACTTGAGGATTTTTATTTTCCTCCCTTTTCCAAAATTCAACCACAACAGATTGAAATCGCAATTGATCAGCGATTAGCTGAAGCTAGAGAAATAGTGGCTGACTGTTTAGCAAAAACTGATGAATATAATTGGGAAAATTTAATTGCTCCAATTGAAACTGCTGAAGATCGTTTACATCGCAGTTGGTCGCCAGTGAGCCATTTAAATGCGGTGTTAAATAGTGAGGAATTGCGTCAAGCCTATAATGCCTGTTTGCCAAAATTAGATGATTATGCCACTGAAATGGGACAAAACAAAGCTTTATTTAAAGCCTATCAAAGTATAATTGCCAGTGAAAATTTTGCACAATTAATGCCCGATCAACAACGATTTATTCATAATCAACTCCGTGATTTTCATTTATCTGGAATTGATTTATCAGCGGAATTGCAACAACGATATAAAGAAATTAGTCAACAATTATCGAAATTAAGCAGTACATATGAAGAGCATGTATTAGATGCCACTCAAGCATGGTCTAAATTAATAACTGATGTGAATGAATTAGCCGGTTTACCGGAATCAGCATTAGCGCAAGCGGAACAATTAGCAGCGCAACAACAGCAAAAAGGGTGGTTAATTAATTTACAATTTCCCTCTTATTATGCAGTCATGACATATGCGGATAATCGGGAATTGCGTTATCAACATTATTATGCTTATACCACCCGCGCTTCTGAATTAGGCGAACATCCAGAATGGAATAATTCGCCAATAATGCAGCAAATTTTAGCGTTACGTCATGAAATGGCGCAATTATTAGGTTTTGCAAATTATGCGGAATTATCTTTAGCCACTAAAATGGCAAAAAATCCGCTACAAGTGATGGATTTTTTACAACAATTAACCCAAAAAGTTTTACCGCAAGCGCGGGCAGAATTTGAGGAATTACAACAGTTTGCACAACAGTATTATCATATTGAAGAAATAAAAGCTTGGGATATGATGTATTTAGCAGAAAAATTACGGCAATATCGTTATCAATTATCTCAAGAAGAAATACGGGCGTATTTTCCATTACCAAAAGTATTATCAGGACTGTTTATTATTGTTGAAAAATTATATGGATTGCAAATTCAGGAAATCAATGAATTTGATCAATGGCATCCTGATGCGCGATTATTTGTTATCCATGATCAAGATAATCAATTACGCGGTTATTTTTATTTAGATTTATATGCACGCGCTCATAAACGCGGTGGCGCGTGGATGGATAATGCGGTTGATCGTCGTCAAACCGATAAAGGAATTCAAATTCCAATTGCGTATTTAGTTTGTAATTTTACGCCACCGATGGAAAATGAACCGGCTTTATTAACTCACGATGAAGTACAAACTTTATTTCATGAATTTGGACATGGATTGCATCATTTAATGACTCAAATTAATTATGCCGGAGTATCGGGAATTCATGGGGTAGAATGGGATGCCGTCGAATTGCCAAGTCAATTTATGGAGAATTGGTGTTGGGAAAAAGAAGCTTTGCATTTAATTTCAGCACATTATCAAACTGGTGAAGTTTTACCTAATGAATTATTAAATAAATTAGTTGAATTAAAGAATTTTCATTCAGGCTTAATGATGATTCGACAATTAGAATATAGTTTAATTGATTTTCGATTACATCAAGAATTTAATCCGAATCAAGCCGATTTTATTACCGAAATGGTTAATTCAGTAAGACAACAAACCGCAGTAATCTTACCGCCGGATTTTAATCGATTTATTCATAGTTTTTCGCATATTTTTGCCGGTGGATATGCGGCTGGTTATTATAGTTATAAATGGGCTGAAGTTTTATCGAGTGATGCTTATAGTTTATTTGAACAACAAGGCATTTTTAATCGTCAAACCGGATTAGCCTTTTTAACCGCTATTTTAGAAAAAGGCGGAAGTGCTGAAGCGATGCAATTATTTAAAGATTTTCGTGGACGAGAACCTGAAATGGATGCCTTTTTACGACACAATGGCGTTTTAATTTCAGCTTAAGGGCGTAAAATGAATCCATTAATCAGCGTTGCAATCGGCGGAGCAATGGGTTCAGTATTGCGGTTTTTAGTGTCGAATGGCATTTATCAAATATTTGGACGTGGATTTCCATTCGGCACGTTAGCAGTGAATATTATTGGCTCATTTTTAATTGGATTTTTAACGGCTATTTTAATTGTAGAACGCAGTTTATTGAGTTTAGAATATCGTTCTGGGATTTTAGTGGGAATTTTGGGTGGATTTACTACTTTTTCCAGTTTTTCTTTAGAAACGGTACAATTAATTGAACGCCAATTATGGACTAAAGCGGGATTAAATATTATTCTCAGTGTTAGCGGATGTTTATTGGCAACTGGTTTCGGATTGCTATTAGGAAAGTCATTAGTATCGTTACAATTTTCTGTTGCAAAATGGCAAACTTCATTTCCAATTCTATTATTGAGTGCTAATTTCTTAATCGCTTTTATCATTGGATTGATAATGCGGTGGTTATTAATTAAAATTCCTTTAGCATTAGAATATCAAGCCGCATTAGCGATTATATTAATCGGAGCTTTTATAACTTTTTCTACCTTATATCTGGTTTTATATCTGATTGAAAATCAAATAGATATAAGTATTCAATTTAATAAAATATTTATTTTAATGATCACAAATATAACGAATTGTATTATCGCAATTAATCTGGCAGCTAGAATAATTAAATAGCCAGATCATTTAAATTTGGAGTATAATATTTTATACTCCAAACACAGTAAAAGGAATAATTAATGAGCAGTGTGAACTTTATCGCCTTTAGTTTGACCTATATCGGCTAATAATTGATCAAACCAAGCTTGATCAATATTAAAAGCTTTGCCACCTTTAATTCGTGGGAATTCAATCGCTCTTAATCTATTTTGCTGATCTTCATCGTGACCAATCACGCCTGATTCACCGCGTAAAGCACATTCCACCGCTAAATCGGCACAAGATTTAATTAAACGAATATCCTCAACATTCGCGGCTGAAGCTCTGGCGAAATAACCGGACTTTTGTACCAAAGTTTTTTCTGCACCAATCATTTGCGCAAATTGCTCGCCAAACCATTTTCCCGGATTAACCGCATCCAGTTTCACATGTCCAAACGCATCACGCGGAACTTCCTGACCTTTTGCCTGCATTTCAGCAACAATCGATTCTACGCCTGCGCCTTCAGAAACAAAGATATTGACGCAGTCCACGCTGTCCATCACCATGCGTAAACGTTGGGCTTCGGCGGCAATATCAATTGCCATTTCAGGAATGAAAACCCCATGCACTTCAAAGGCTGCACGGTTTAAACCTAACTCTGGAAGCCATGATTTTTGATCTAATAATTGGCGATATTCAACTGCTGTTGCAGCGGTCAGCCAGCCACAACTGCGTCCCATCACTTCATGAACAATCAACATGCGCGGGTTGGCATTATTTTCAGCAACGACATTGTTAAAATAACGCGCTCCCTGTTCAGCCGCCGTCCAAGCTCCTAAGGATTGTTTAATTGGAAATACATCATTATCCACCGTTTTGGGTAAACCAATCACCGTTAAACCATAATTATTTTGTGCTAAAAAGGCGGCTAATTCCGCTGCGGCGGTATTGGTATCATCACCACCAATGGTATGTAAAACATCGACACCATCTTTAACTAATTGATCTGCGGCTACTTTTTGTGGGTCTTGACCTTCTTGAACCAAGCCACGTTTGACACAATCTTTGACATTGGTGAGTTTAACGCGGCTGTTACCAATGGGTGATCCGCCAAAACGGTGTAATAAACCGGCATTTGCGCGTACTTCATCAGTCACTTTGTAAGAATCGCCTAATAACAAGCCTTTGTAACCGCTGCGATAACAAATAATTTCAATACTAGGATCGATTTCGGTATAACGCTCAATTAAACTGCCAATTGCCGAGCTTAAACAAGGGGCTAATCCACCAGCAGTGAGTATTGCAACTTTTTTAGGTTTATTCATCATTATCAAGTATAAAAAAATTAAATAGATTTTTAAATTGGGTTTGATTGAATCTATCGATGATTAAAAAACAGAGTTATTTAAATCTATCCGATTTGATCATCATCAAACACGGATATTTTAGCATAAAGTGATTTAATTATTCTGCTCAAAATAGGTTAAAAAATTTTTGGATTAGCAGAAATAAAAAGGTTAAAGACGCTGTAATCACCTTGTCTTTAAAACAAATAAATTAACCGATTTGATCAAATAAAATGAAAATGATTAAGCCATTATCGATTGAATTTCAAAATCGTGAGTAATTTCCACGCCTGCGCGGGCTAACATAATTGAGGCAGAACAATATTTTTCGGCGGATAAACTAACCGCACGTTCTACCGCTGACACTTTTAAATCTCGACCTTTCACAATAAAATGAACGTGAATTTTACTAAATACACTCGGAATGGTCTCAACGCGTTCCGCCGTAATTTCAGTGGTGCAATCGATAATTTGATGTCGTCCTTTTTGTAAAATGTCAACCACATCAAATGAAGTGCAACCACCTAATCCGATTAATAACATTTCCATAGGACGGATACCTAAATTTTGTCCACCATGATCAATAGGCCCGTCCATAACTACCGTATGACCGCTGCCTGATTCGCCGACAAACATTCTGCCGTCTATCCATTTAATTGTTGCTTTCATAGAGATTCTCCACTAATTTTAAGTAGGTTATATTTTATTAAATGAGTGATAAGTAAGCTGTAAATAAATTAATATATGGGATATTTTTATGGCCACAATCAGATTAATGATTGTAGCCTGTTTAATGAATGAATTAAAATTTATTTAATGTGAACAAGGATCAAATGTAAACAGACTATTCTTTACGTCAATCCGAATTGTATTAACATTTTGCCATTTTCCCATTAATAATTGCTGTGCTAATGGATTAGTAATATATTGTTGAATAGCACGTTTTAAAGGTCTAGCACCATAAATAGGATCAAAACCAATTTCAGCTAATCGCGCTAATACATTGGTGGTGAATTGCAATTTTAAACCTTGTTCTTGTAAACGATGTTGTAAATGAGCCAATTGAATTTCAGCAATTTGTTGAATTTGCGCTTGACCTAAAGGATGAAATACCACGACATCATCAATTCGATTTAAAAATTCTGGGCGAAAATGTCCAGCGACTACCGACATGACTTGCATTTTCATCATTTGATAATGTTCTTCACCTGTTAAATCCTGAATATAATTAGACCCTAAATTAGAAGTCATGACAATCACCGTATTTTTAAAATCCACTGTGCGTCCTTGACCATCAGTTAAACGCCCATCATCTAACACTTGTAATAGGATATTAAACACGTCGGAATGGGCTTTTTCGATTTCATCTAACAAAATCACCGAATAAGGTTTGCGTCTTATCGCTTCAGTTAAATAGCCACCTTCTTCATAGCCAATATACCCGGGAGGCGCGCCGATTAAGCGTGCAACTGTATGTTTTTCCATGAATTCTGACATATCAATCCGAATCATTGCGTTTTCGGTATCAAACATAAAAGCCGCTAAAGCTTTGCATAATTCGGTTTTTCCAACTCCAGTTGGACCTAAAAATAAAAATGATCCATTTGGACGCTGTGGATCGGCTAATCCAGCGCGGGAACGACGAATCGCATCACTGACGGCGGTTAGGGCTTCCTGTTGTCCAACCACACGTTGAGCCAAAACCTGCTCCATTTTTAATAACTTATCACGTTCGCCTTCGAGCATTTTAGCCACCGGAATACCCGTCCATTTAGAAACGACTTCGGCAATTTCATTTTCAGTCACTTTATTGCGTAATAAAGTCATGCTTTGCGTTTCAGCATGAGTTGCGGCGGCTAATTCTTTTTCTAATTTCGGAACAATGCCATATTGTAATTCGGACATTTTCGCTAAATCACTGCGACGACTGGCAAATTCTAAATCTAATTTGGCTTGTTCCAATTGTTCTTTTAATTGAGCAGAACCTTGTAAAGCGATTTTTTCAGATGTCCATAATTCTTCCAAATCAGCATATTCACGTTCTAATTGTTCGATTTCAGTTTCAATAATCTCTAAACGTTTTTTTGAAATTGAATCGATTTCTTTTTTTAACGCTACTTGTTCGATTTTTAATTGAATTAATCGTCGTTCTAATTTATCCATAGATTCCGGTTTAGAATCAATTTCCATACGAATTCGACTCGCTGCTTCATCGATTAAATCAATCGCTTTATCCGGTAATTGGCGATCAGAAATATATCGATGAGATAAAGTCGCGGCAATCACAATGGCAGGGTCAGTAATTTCCACGCCATGATGCACTTCATAACGTTCTTTTAATCCGCGTAAAATCGCTATGGTATCCTCAACGCTGGGTTCATTAACCAAAACTTTTTGGAATCGTCTTTCTAATGCCGCATCTTTTTCAATATATTTACGATATTCCTCTAAAGTAGTTGCGCCTACGCAATGTAATTCTCCTCGTGCTAAAGCGGGTTTTAGCATATTTCCGGCATCAATTGCCCCTTCGGCTTTTCCCGTACCAACCATCGTATGCAATTCGTCAATAAATAAAATAATTTGTCCATCTTGTTTTGCTAATTCATTTAAAACCGATTTTAAACGTTCTTCAAATTCCCCGCGATATTTAGCTCCAGCAATTAATGCCGCCATATCTAAAGTTAACAATTGTTTATTTTTTAAACTTTCAGGAACTTCGCCATTAACAATTCGTTGAGCTAATCCTTCGACAATTGCTGTTTTACCCACTCCAGATTCGCCAATTAAAACCGGATTATTTTTAGTACGACGTTGTAATACTTGAATGGTGCGACGAATTTCATCATCACGTCCAATTACCGGATCCAATTTTCCTTGAGCGGCTTGTTCTGTTAAATTAAGGGTATATTTTTTTAAAGCTTGACGATGATCTTCCGCATTTAAATCACAAACTGTTTCACCGTCACGCATTTTATCAATAATCTTTTCAATCGCATTTTGAGTTATTCCAGATTTAAGTAATATATTTTGCAACGAATCTTTAGCTTCAAAAATAGCTAATAAAAATAATTCACTGGAAATAAAACTATCGCCACGTTTCTGAGCCAATTTATCCGTCATATTGAATACACGTTGTAAATCATTAGACAATACAATATCGCCATGATTTCCACTAATTGTGGCTAAACGATTGAGTTCTTCGGTTAATAATTGACGTAATTGATTAACATTACCACCAGTTTGGATTAATAAGGGACGCACACTGCCATTTTCTTGATTTAATAAAGCGATCAATAAATGCAATGGCGTAATAAATTGATGATCTTTGCCTAAAGCTAAACTTTGAGCATCTGCTAAAGCTTCTTGGAATTTATGAGTCAGTTTATCAGTACGCATGTTAATTCTCTATGTAATTGAGTTGGAAATAACATGGGGGATTTTATCTAATATTTCAAGCCCTGAAGATAAATTTTAATCTTTTGCAATAAATTCAGTATAATAGCTATTTTTAATATAATGAATGAATAGTTATGTTACATTTAATCTTTCAATCGCCTATTTCCGCAGCAACATTAGCGCGAATTGATTCACGAGATGCGATAATCTTTTTTGAAAATGCGATTTTTTCATTAGTTAAACAAACTGAAACGCAGAAGATGATTTCTACTTTTGAATTTCAACATTTATTTGTATTAATTACAGAAATTCAACGTCGCGGATTATCGCCAGATCAATTAATTGAAGGAATACAATGTATTGATTATATAACCTGGGTAAATTTAACAATTGAACATCGGTTAATTCAAACATGGCGATAATTCAAATTTATCACTATTCAGTTGCAATCAATGAAGAAGGATTTTTAATTGATTTTACCCAATGGAATGAAGAAATTGCACAATTTCTTGCAGATAGAGAGCATATTCAATTAACGCCTGAGCATTGGGAAATTATTTGGTTATTGCGTGAATATTATCAACAAACGCAACATTTACCTACTTTGCGAATGTTTGTTAAATTAATTGGCGTTAAATTAGGAATAGAAAAGGGGAATAGCCGTTATTTACATCGATTATTTAATAATAGTCCATTAAAATACGCCTGTAAAATTGCGGGATTAGTCAAACCACCGAATTGTCTATAAAATCTACAATAATTTTTAATAAAATGTGGAATATAACATTTTTAATTCAACAGAATTGAATATGCGATATTGAAATGGTGTAGAGACTTTGCAATTCAAGGTCTCTACAGTAATTAAAAAGCTAAAATAAATCTAAAGAGTAGAAATCCCGTTATAACCATTGGTAATTGGATAACGTCGATCTCTACCAAAAGAACGCGGTGTTATTTTAATTCCTGGCGGAGATTGGCGACGTTTATATTCGTTACGATCAACTAATTGAATTGCTCGTTTTACATCTGCAATTGCAAATCCAGCAGCGATAATTTCTTCAGCCGTTTGATCTTGTTCAATATAACGCTCTAAAATTAAATCTAATTGTGAATAAATCGGTAATGAATCCGCATCAATTTGATTCGGAGCTAATTCAGCAGAAGGTTCACGAATTAATACTCTTTCAGGAATTACCGAGCTAATTTGATTTCGATAACGCGCTAATTGATAAACCATTAATTTAGCCACATCTTTAATTGGCGCAAATCCACCCGCCATATCGCCATATAAGGTTGCATAACCAACACTCATTTCACTTTTATTACCGGTAGTTAATAAAATCTTTCCTTGTTTATTTGATAATGCCATTAAAATAACGCCTCTACATCTGGCTTGAATAT
>JACCEE012763273.1_pt1 | contig 34930 bp, 34 predicted proteins | sample 7449931 | NCBI WGS metagenome assembly JACCEE01 (sample SAMN15323457, study PRJNA562643) | freshwater metagenome | isolation source: river surface water | place: USA:Blue River Watershed | collected 2017-08-19 | reverse complement strand
TCTATTGAACAACCCTGCATAAAGGAGAGATGGCCGAGTGGTCGAAGGCGCACGCCTGGAAAGTGTGTATACGGTAACGTATCGAGGGTTCGAATCCCTCTTTCTCCGCCAGTGTCAGTCCAAAGCGTTAAGTTTTTAAAAAGTCTCTTTTAAAAACAACAGATAGCGTCCAAAGTAGTTGCTTGTCAATACAAAAATCTCTTCATTAACTTGAACTTAGCTTAAGGCTATTATTTGTTGGAGTATTTGTGAAAAAAAATGAACCAAAACGTGTCCGCGCCGTCATTCTAGCAGGTGGCAGCGGTTCAAGATTGTGGCCTTTATCCAGAAAACAAATTCCCAAACAATTTCTGTGCCTTGAAGGTAAAGAAACCATGCTGGAGGCGACTATTAATCGAATCGCTGTATTTTGTAAGGCCGATGATGCGATTGTTGTTTCCAGTGAACAACATGCAACCGGCGAAGCATATCAAGCATTGCAACCTTATCAAGTTATTTCTGAACCTATTGGGCGCAATACCGCACCAGCAATTGCTTTAGCCGCCACTTATTTACATAATCAAAACTCAGGCGATGACCCGATTATGCTGGTACTTCCAGCAGACCATGTTATCCAAAATGTTGAGGCATTTCATAAGGTTTTAAATCAGGCGATTGAAGCCGCCGAGCAGAACTATTTAGTGGCATTTGGCATCATGCCGACCCATCCTGATACCGGTTTTGGCTATATTAAAGCCGATGCCACCTCTTCATCTGTATTACCAGCTAATGCTTTTTTAGTCGACTGTTTTGCCGAAAAACCGGATTTGGAAACAGCAAAGAGCTATCTTGCAGAAGGTGGCTATTATTGGAACTCAGGCATGTTTGTGTGGAAAGCATCGGTGTTATTAGACGCTATTGAACGCTATCTACCTGATATTGAACAAGTATTAGACCGCATTCGTCAAGACTGTACAAACGGCATTTCATTTCAAAAATCCGTTGATACACATTTTATGGCTATGCCAGATATTTCTATCGACTACGGTGTCTTAGAAGAAGTCGTCAAAGACCAAGATAAATTATTGGTTATCCCCTGTGATATTCAATGGAACGATGTCGGTAGTTGGGATGCGGTACATAAAATTTCTCCTAAAGACAATGCGGGCAACGCTCTACAGGGCAATGTACTGGCATTAGATTGTAAAAACAGTTTAATTCAAAGCAATCACCGCTTAATCGCCGCCGTAGGTGTTGAAGATATTTGTCTAATTGAAACGCCAGATGCCATTTTACTTACTAAAAGAGGCGACACACAGCGTGTTAAAGCAGTGGTTGATGAACTAAAAAAACGCAATGCGCAAGAGCATCTCCTGCATTTAACAGTCCGCCGTCCTTGGGGAGTCTATACTGTTCTCGAAGCGCAACCGGGCGTTAAAATAAAACGCATTGTGGTCAATCCGGGCGCGTCACTGTCTTTACAAAGTCACCAACACCGCTCGGAACATTGGGTAGTCATTTCAGGCACAGCAACAGTCACCTGCGACAAGAAAGTGATTACTGTCACCAAAAACCAATCTACCTATATTCCAGTCGGCGAAAAACACCGCTTAGAAAATCGCGGCAAAGTGGCTGTGCAACTCATTGAAGTACAAGTTGGTGAATATGTTGAAGAAGATGACATTGAACGCTTTGATGATGTCTATGGGCGCACTCAATTTAGCAATGCGGATGTCACACCATGAAATGGTTAGCTTTATTTCGCGGCATCTGGAATTATCGCCACTTTGTCTACTCCTCCATCGCCAACGAAAACAAAGCCCGCTTTGCGCGTAGCAAATTAGGCTGGTTGTGGATGATTTTAAACCCCTTAGGTCAAGCCATCGTGCTTGCATTAGTGTTATCAAAAGTTCTAAGCAGTAAATTTTCTGGTATCGACAATGAATACGCTTATGCCATGTATTTACTCTCAGGCTCATTAGCATGGGCGTTGTTTAACGAAATCACGACCCGTAGCCTAACTTTATTTCAAGACAATGGTAATGCGCTAAAAAAAATCAATTTTCCTAAAGCCACTTTACCGGTCATTGTGGTCGGCGCAGCATTATTAAACCACTTGCTGTTAGCGGTCTGTACCTTAGCCATTTTTATTGCCTTAGGTCAAATGATACAACCGGTTTTATGCTGGCTACCCGTTGTTGTATTAATTAACGTTGCATTTGCTTTAGGGCTGGGGTTGTTATTAGGCATTATGAATGTATTTATACGCGATATTGGTCAAGCCTTCCCGATGTTATTGCAATTTTGGTTTTGGATGACACCCATTGTTTATCAATCCAGCATGTTACCCGATACGTTTACACAATTTATCCGCTATAACCCGATGTTTTACATTGTCAGTGCCTATCAAAACATCCTCACCTATCAGACGCAACCGGCTTATACAGAAGATTTACTGTGGATGGCAGGCGGCAGTTTAGGCTTACTGGGACTGGCCTTTATTATTTTCAGACGTGCAAGCTCCGATATAGTGGATGAACTATGAGTAATCACAAAATACGCTTAAATAACATCAGCAAATCCTATCGCAAATACAGCAGCGAATGGCTCAGAATAGCAACTTGGTTCGGACTTCCCTTTAAACCCAAATCACAAGCCGATGTATTAAAAAACGTATCTTTTCAAATCAATCAAGGCGATGCGGTAGCATTAGTTGGACAAAATGGCGCAGGTAAAAGCACCCTGCTAAAAATCATCACCGGCACATTACAACCTAGCTCAGGCACTCTGGAAGTTAATGGGCGAATTTCGGCGATTTTAGAACTGGGCATGGGGTTTAACCCGGAATTATCTGGGCGTGAAAACGTTTATCATGCTGCCGGCTTAATGGGTTTTACCCATAGCGAAGTCGATGGCTTATTAGACGATATTTTAGATTTTTCAGAGTTAAAAAGTTATTTTGAACAACCGTTGCGTGTTTATTCTAGCGGAATGCAAATGCGCTTAGCATTTAGTGTTGCAACGGCGGTACGTCCGGATTTATTAATTGTCGATGAAGCCTTATCGGTGGGTGATTCGTATTTTCAACACAAAAGTTTTGACCGCATCCGCCAATACCGCGAACAAGGAACAACATTACTATTTGTCTCGCATGACCCCGGTGCAATCAAAGCATTGTGTAATCACGCAATTTTATTAGAAAACGGTCGCGTTATTAACGAGGGTTCCCCCGATGCCATCATGGATTTTTACAACGCCCTGATCGCGGAAAAGGAAAATGCCAAAAGCACCCAAGTGCAACAACATGATTCAGGTAAATTACAAACAGTATCTGGAACAGGGGAAGCGCGCGTACAATCTATTGTTTTATATAGTAAAACTGGCGAACAAAAAGAATTTATCAGCGTTGGTGAAGAAGTGGTGTTGCGCGTTAACGTGAGAGTTTATGCCGATCTGCCTAAATTAGTATTCGGCTTATTAATCAAAGACCGCTTAGGACAAGATATATTTGGTACCAATACTTACCATACTAATCAGGTATATTTTGATGCCAAAGCCGGCGACAATCTTGAATTTGCGATTGCATTTGCTGCCAATTTTGGTACAGGAACCTATTCAGTCACTACCGCCTTAGTTAGCAGCGATACCCATTTAGAAGACAATTACGAATGGAAAGATTTGGCTCTTATTTTTAATGTCGGTAATACAGGTAAAAATTACTTTATCGGTTGCAACTGGCTACCGGTTGAAATAGAGATAACAAAACAATGACATTTATTTCGTATGCGCAAAATCAAGAAGATGTCTTACTACGGCGTGCTTTAAGCCAAATCAAACACGGTTTTTATGTCGATGTAGGTGCGCAAGACCCAATCTTAGGCTCAGTGACTAAAACATTTTATGATATGGGCTGGCGCGGGATTAATATTGAACCAACCCAGGAGTATTACCAAAAACTGGTTGCTGATAGACCTGAAGACATTAATTTAAATATCGCTGTTTCTTCTGCCACGGGTGAGTTGACACTGTATGAATTTTTACACACCGGTCTAACTACCAGCAATCTGGACTATGCCGAGCAACACCGTGAAAAAGGTTTTGACTATTTTACCCACGTTGTTCCCTGTTTAACGTTAGACAGGATTTTTGCCGAGCATCCCTTGCAAACCGTGCATTTTCTTAAAATAGACGTAGAAGGGCATGAAAAAGCTGTGTTAGCTGGCTGTTCGTTTCAAACAGTGCGTCCTTGGGTATTAATTATTGAAGCTACTGTACCCAATTCACCGGAAGACAGCTCATATGAGTGGCATGATTTAGTGTTATCTCACAACTATCAACATGCCTATTTTGACGGTTTAAATCGCTATTACGTTGCCATCGAACACAGTTATTTACTCACCAGTTTTAGTTGTCCACCGCGTTATTTTGATGACTACATTTTATTCACGGTTTTTCAGCTACAACAGGAAAAAGAACAACTCGACTACCGCTTGCGAATGCGTGAAGCTGAATTAGATACATTGTATAGGCGACAAGTATTTACTCGTTTATTACGCAAAATTAAGCGTTTATTCAAAAAGACTTGATAAACTTTAAGTTATCTATGGAAAAAATAAATCTTCCTGAATTAACGCTTGCTGACATTATGCGCAACATTCGAACAGAAGCGCAGTCTCAGCCCTCGTCAATAACAGAAACCCACGTTTCTGTGTCATCCGCTTTAAATACGGACTTTACTCAAGTGAATCGTTATCCTAAAGAAACAGCATTTATCCCTAAAATCCGCTACACAACCGCCGATTTTTGTCAGCACCACGATAAAACATTTATCCGCCATCTCTTTAACGCCATTTTAAAAAGAGAACCGGATGAAGCAGGTATGGATTATTACCTGTCACAATTGCGTTCAGGCAAACGCACTAAACGCGAAATCATAGCCAATATGCGCTTTTCAAAAGAGGGTCGCGCCCATAAAGTTCGGGTACAAGGTATCTTACTGCCTTTTTTAGTCGCCCTGTTTTATCGTTTGCCGATGATAGGATACATCCTTAAATTATTGATTGCATTAGCTAAATTACCAAAACTAGTTGAAAAAGTACATCAGTTAGAAGCTTTAAATCATGCCCCTAAACCTGAGCTGGTTGAACTGGAACGCTATTTTAAAGAGCAGATTAACCAAAAAGCCAACCGCCATGAATTAGAATCAAAAGCCAACCGCCATGAATTAGAATCAAAAGCCGATCGTAGCGATTTAGCCTTAAAAGCCAACCGCGAAGAGCTGATTATGAAGGCTAACCGTGAAGAACTTAATACAAAAGCCAATCGTACTGAATTGGATTTAAAAGCCAATCGTGAGGAACTTGCGATGAAAGCTGATCGTGACGAATTGGATGCAAAAGCCAATCGTCACGAGTTAGAGACTAAAGCCAACTGTGAAGATGTCAGCATTCGCGTGGATTGGGCAGCTTTTGAAGGCTATACCCAACAATTAGCAGAAACGTTGACCGCCAAACAAGTTCAGTTCGATCAGTTAGCCGCCGCTAACGCGTCATTTTCTTCCACACAAAGTCAGCTAAATCAAACAATTACGCAAAAACAAGCCGAATTAGAACACATGCTTGTAGAAAAACAGGCGATAATTGATGACCTGACGCGCCAGGTACGCGACCATAAAGTAACTCTGTTAGATAATCAACGCCGATTGCAATTGTTATTAGAAGAGGCCAGAAAACGCTTGCCTAAACCGTTGTCTGCGCAACAGCTTAAAAACATCAGCCAAGCAGATGAACACTTACAAGATGCGATGTATATTGCTTTTGAGGATAAATTTAGAGGCACACGCGCTGACATCAAACAACGTCAGAAAGTTTATTTGCCATATATAGCAACCGCCTTAACAGCAACAGCCGATGCGCCTATTTTAGATGTGGGCTGTGGGCGGGGCGAATGGTTAGAACTGTTGCAGGAACACGGTATTAAAGCCTGTGGTTTGGATTTAAATAGCGCGATGATTCACGAATGCCATCAGCGCAATTTAGACGCACAAGAACGCGAGGTTGTTGCTCATTTACGCACTTTGCCGAGTAATAGTTTAGCCGCCATCACCGGTTTTCACATTATCGAACATTTACCCTTTAAAATCTTACTCAACCTGCTAGACGAATGCTTGCGAGTGCTCAAACCGGGCGGCATCGTCATTTTTGAAACGCCGAATCCGGAAAATTTACTGGTTGGTTCTTATCTTTTTTATACCGACCCCACACATCTTAATCCACTGGTGCCGGAAACAACCCGCTTTTTACTTGAACAACGCGGCTTTATGCAGGTAGAAATTAAACGTCTACATAAATATTCGGATTACTATCCGGTTATTTCCACTGACCCTTTTTTACTGCAACACGTCTACAATGAACTAGATTTCGGAGTGATTGGATGCAAAATGTAAAACGAGTTTTAGTCCTAGGTGCGCAAGTACCGTTTGTACGCGGTGGTGCAGAACTGCTCAACGAAAGTTTATTAAAAGAAATCAATAAGTTATCAGGAATACAAGCAGAATTAGTGCAATTACCGTTTAAATGGTATCCTGAACAACAAATGATTAACGATATGATTGCTTGGCGTTTACTTGATGTGAGTGAAGCAAATGGCAATAAAATTGACCTTGTTATTGGTACTAAATTTCCAAGCTATGCCGCGCAACATGAAAAAAAAATCCTCTGGTTAGTTCACCAGCATCGTATGCTCTATGATTTAGAAAACTCTAAATTTGATGGCGGCTACCCGCTGGCGGGTACTCAACAAATCCGCGATAAAATACGCCAGTTAGACGAAAAATTTATTAGCGAATGCCAGAAAAAATATACTATTGCAGATAATGTTAGCCAACGTCTAAAAAACTTTAATGCGTTAAACGCCAGTACCTTATACCCTCCTGCCCCGTTTGCGGAAAAAATTATTCCCGGCGATTATGGTGACTACATTCTGTTTGTAGGACGGCTTGAAGACTTAAAAAGACCGCTGCTATTAGTAGAAGCCATGGGTCATACACATAAAAACACGAAAGCCTATTTTATAGGCACTGGATCACAAAGCGAACTCTTGAAACAAACCATTGCCAAAAAAAATCTCACGGATAAATGCAACATGCTCGGCTACTTAAGCGAAGAAAAACTTATCGACTATCTTGCTCACTGCCGCGCCGTATTTTACGCACCTTATGATGAAGACTACGGTTACGCAACAATTGAAGCTTTTTTAGCCAAAAAACCTGTCATTACTTGCCCCGACTCCGGTGAAGTTACGCATATTGTGACACAAACGCAAAGCGGTTTAGTGGTTAGCAACACCCCCGAAGCTATCGCTGAAGCTATCAATAGCCTATACGCTTTATCACATCGCGAACTCACACAATTAGCCCAAGCTGGTTATGAATTTGCAAAATCAATTACATGGCAAAATGTGCTAGAAAAATTAGTTTTGGAAAATCTTTAATGCGAATTGCCCTATTTACCCCTTTGCCTCCACAAAATACCGGCATTGCTGATTATGTATTTCATTGGCTTGAAGGTATCGCCAGCGATAAAAAAATTGCCATTACCCTTTTTTCAAATGCCCCGATTCAAACACTATTAAACTATCCGGTAAAATCAATTCACTCAATAGATGATAGTGAATTAGCTGACTTTGATTTAATTATTTATCATTTAGGAAATAATTTTCAATATCACGGCTACATGCTCGACATTATAAAAAAACACAATGGTATTATTCACCTACATGATGTGGTTGTGCATTATTTATTAGCGGCTAAAACTTATGGTGACGGCGATTTAAACGCTTATTTAGATTTAATTGAAAAACATTATGGTCACTCAGTGCGGGATTATTTTTTAACACAACTCAATGCTAATAATATTCCTTGGGAAAATGATGATGTCATTAATTTTCCATTGTTTGAAGAATTTGTACAATATGCCAATGCGTGTATTGTGCATTCTAATTATGCCTTAGAAAAAATTACTACCCTGTTTCCGCAATTATGTGTTCACACCATTCCACAACTTTACCGACTCCCCGCTAGATTTTATTTACCATCGCCGGATAAAGGTTTACAAATTGGCGTATTCGGTGGCGTTGACCCGCAAAAAAAAGTTGATGTCATCATTCGTGCTTTAGCCTCAATTCACAAATTAAAACACTATGATTTTAAATTGCACATTGTCGGTGGCATTAGCTTACCGTGTGAGTTTGTACACAGCTTGCCAAAAAAACTAGGCATTGATGATAAAATTTGTGTGCATGGCAGAGTCGATGAAAAAACTTATACTCAATTATTTAATGCTGTAGATTTAATTATTGCATTACGAATGCCAACTATGGGGGAAACTTCAGCAGTCGTTATGCAAGCGTTACAATTAAATATTCCCGTCATTGTAACAGATATTGGCTGGTATAGTGAATTACCCGAATTTGTGGACAAAATTAGCTTAGACAATTTGGAAAAAAATTTAGAAACAACCCTGTTAAATTATTTTGCAACTGACGGGTATTTAAAAAATAAAATACTTGCCATTCAGGATTATGCACAAAATCATTTTAATTTTGATCACTATATTAATAACTATAAAAAAATATTAGATTATCAATATAATTTAAAGCTTAATAAATTATTATACAAACAATTAAGTGATACATTTACTGAATTGGATATTATCCATGATGACGGTATATTAAATGCTTGTTTGTCCAAAATAAAACAACTGTTTTAGCTATGGGATTGAAATCTGTCGCCACCGACTCCATGCTAACCTATGTAAGAGACACTGTTGAGTGTACCTAAATTTTACTATGCAACTATTTTTTGAGTGAAGTATGAATAAAACAGGGCTTAAATCCGATTTACAACAGGCATTATTTTTATGTAAGGGAGCTTTTTTTGCGGCCGCAGGTTTTAGCATGATTATTAATTTGTTAACCCTTGCGCCCACTGTTTACATGCTACAACTTTACGACCGCGTATTAAGTAGCCGCAGTTTAACTACGTTGTCGATGTTAACGTTAGTTATTGTAGTTATTTTTGTCACTCAAGGCGCATTGGAATGGGTTAGATCACAAATTTTAGTGCGTGTCAGTGCCAAATTAGAAACTTTGTTAAATGAACGTTTGTTTAAAATTGCGTATAAAAAATCATTGTATACCGGCGGACAGCAAGCTTCTTCACAACCGTTAGATGATTTAACTTCATTAAGACAATTTTTAACCGGTAGCGGATTGTTTGCATTTTTTGATGCCCCGTGGTTGCCATTTTATGTCGCGCTAATGTTTATGTTTCATCCTTTTTTTGGCTGGTTTGCGATTTTTTCCGCGGTTATTTTGCTGATTTTGGCAATTGTAAATGAAAAAGTCACCAGTAAAATTTTAGGCGAAGCTAATAATCTCGCTGTCGCTGGACGGGCTTTAGTGAACAAAAACTTAAGAAATGCAGAAGTTATTGAGTCAATGGGGATGTTAAATAATATTCATCAACGTTGGTTGCTTGGCAGTAATAAAATTTTAGCCTTACAAGCTCAGGCGAGTTCACGAGCAGGCTTAATCACGTCCTTATCCAAAACTATCCGAATGCTGTTACAGTCATTAATTTTAGGATTAGGGGCTTATTTAGCTATTTTACAAGAAATTTCTCCGGGGCTGATGATTGCAGGTTCGATTTTATTGGGTAAAGCGTTATCACCGATTGATTTAATGATTGCCAGTTGGAAAGGTTTTATTGTCGCACGCGAACAATATGCACGGCTGAACCAATTGTTAACTCAAATTCCTGCTGACCGTGAAAAAATGCCTTTGCCAGAACCAAAAGGCAATATTCAAGTCGAACAAGCTGTTATTGCACCACCAGCGGCAAAAAATGCCATTATTAAAGGTGTTTCTTTTGTTATTCGCCAAGGCGATTCGGTAGGCATTATTGGCGCCAGCGGCGCAGGAAAATCAACTTTAGTGCGTGCGTTACTAGGCATTTGGCCAACCGCCAGCGGCAAAATTCGCTTAGACGGGGCAGATGTTTTTGAATGGGACAGAATGGATTTAGGTCCTTATATCGGTTATTTACCACAGGATATTGAGTTATTTGAAGGGTCTATTAGCGAAAATATTGCGCGTTTTGGTAAGGTTGATCCGCAAAAAGTCGTTGAAGCGGCACAAATGGCGGATGTTCATGACATGATTTTGCGTTTACCTGAAGGCTATGACACGGTTTTAGGTGTATCGGGCGGTAACTTGTCGGGTGGACAACGGCAACGAATCGGCTTAGCCAGAGCTTTGTACGGAAACCCGCGCGTAGTAGTATTAGATGAGCCTAACTCTAATTTGGACGAACAAGGCGAGGCAGCTTTGGCAAGTGCATTGCTAAAACTAAAAGCACAACAAGCCACTGTGATTGTGGTCACTCACCGTCATAATGTGCTAGGAAGACTAGATAAGCTATTGATTTTAAAAGATGGTTTAGTTGCCGCATATGGTGGACGCGATGAAGTATTGGCGCATTTACAACAGCAGCAACAGCAACTTGCTCAACAGCAAGCCCCACAACGCGCGCCTGCAACCACGTTTACGGTTCCGATTTAAAATAAGCTTTTGTCTGGTGCTAACTGATTAGTCGCACAGTTTCCGTTAAACGCTATCTCACAACTTCCTGATTTATTTAAGAAAACGTAATTTATGATTCCTGCACCCAAAAAACAAATCGACGCAGTGGGTTTTGCTATTAATGACAAACCCATCCGTTACATAGGCTATGCTATTTTATTCGTCACACTGGGAATTTTTGGCGTGTGGAGCTTTCTTGCTCCGATTGACAGCTCAGTTTTAGCACCCGGAACTATTACAGTGAAATCACACCGCAAAACGGTAGACAGCTTAGAAGGCGGAATTGTCAGTCAAATTCGCGTGAAAGAAGGTGATTTAGTTAAAGCCGGAGATGTGTTAATTGAACTGGACGATACGCAGATTAAAGCAGAAACCGATGTATTGCGTGGGCAGTTTATTAGCATGTCCGCTTTTAATGCGCGATTAATTGCCGAACGTGATAAACATAACCGAATTAGTTTTTCTCAAGAGTTGATGGCTATACAAGACGACAGAGTCGGCGAAGCGATTAAAGATCAACAAGATATTTTTATGACCCGTAAAAAAAGCCATGACGGGGAAATCAACGTATTGCAACAGCGTATTGAGCAACTTCAATCGCGCATTGTTGGCTTAAAAGCGCAACAAGTGAGTAAAAATGAGTTACGGCTCTCATATGCTAAAGAAATACGCGACTTAAAAGAGCTGCTCGCCGAAGGTTTTGTTGATAAACACCGGTTAAACGATTTAGAACGTAATTACACGCAGTTAAGCGGCGAAATTGCGCAATTGGGCGCAGAAACCGCCAGTTCACAGATGCAAATTGGTGAGGCACGCATTCAAATTTTACAAACGGAACGCAAATTTCAAGAAGATGTTGCACGTCAACTAGAAGAAGTTAATCAACATTTATACGATACCACCGAAAAATTACACGCAGTACTGGATCGAGAAAAACGCCGTAAAATCGTTGCGCCGGTAAAAGGAATTGTCTTTAACTTGATGGCGCATACAATTGGTGGGGTGATTGCTTCAGGTCGCCCGATTTTAGAAATTGTGCCAGAAAATGAAGAGTTAATTATTCATGCGCAAGTGTCTACAGTTGATATTGATAAAGTTAAAATTGGATTGACCGCAGAAATTCGTTTTAGTGCTTTTAAAAGTAAAACCACCCCCACAATGGAAGGAACAGTACGCAAGGTTTCCGCCGACAGTTTAATTAATGAGGCTACACGGATGCCGTATTATTTAGCGGTGGTTGAAATTAACAAGCAAAGCTATGCTAATTTGAAAAAAGAAAAATTGGTCTTAATTCCGGGAATGCCGGCGGATGTGTTAATTAAAACCGGGGAACGTACGTTGTTCCAATACTTGGTTCAGCCTTTATCAGATGCTTTTGCTCGCTCTTTTATCGAGGAATAAGATGAAAAGAAACATCGGTTTATTGCTAGTGTTATTAGCAAGCCCAACTCAAGCACTGTTTGCACAAAATTTAATGGCGATTTATCAACAAGCGCAATTGGCAGACCCGACATTAAAAACTGCGGAGCTACAAATTGGTGTAGGTGAGGCACAACGCGGACAAGCCGGCGGGGTTTTGTTACCACAGATTAGCGCGAGTGCAAATTTATCCACCAACGATTTTACTCCAGCCAATGGCGCGTCAAACTCTTATAAGGGTAAGCGTTATATGGTCGGTCTCACACAATCGGTGATTGATTTGCCTAAATTTTTAAATTGGCAACGTTATCAAAAAATAGTATCGCATTACGAATTAGCTTATGAAGAAGCGCAACAAGTATTGATGCAAAATGTGGTGGATAGGTATTTTGCGGTGTTAGAAGCGCGCGATACTTTAGAACTGGTTAATCAAGAAATTGCCGTTAGCCAAAAACAATTGGAACAGGTAAAAAAACAATTTGCTAAGCAAATGGTAAAAATTACTGATGTTTATGAATTAGAGGCAAAATTAGACTTGTTATTTGCTGATGCAATTGATGCTAAAACGAAATTAGATGTAGCGCAACAAGGGATAACCGAATTAACCGGACAATCTCCCGGCAAACTGGCAGGTTTGCGTTCTGATGTAGAATTTACTGAAATTATCGGTTCTATTGATGACTGGATGGCACAGGCGCAAGCGTTAAATCCAGCGTTAGCGGCACAAGACCAAGCAATTGCGGCAGCAGAATATGATGTATTACAACAACATGCTAAACATTTACCGTCTGTTGAGTTGCAATGGTCTTATTTTGATACCAATACCGGTTACCAAAATACGCAAAGCACAGCTTATAAAACCAGTGTTGCTGCAATTAACGTTAATATCCCGTTATTTTCAGGTGGTGTAACCAGCAGACAGGCTGATGAAGCGAGCAAAAATTTAGAAATTAATAAAGAAAAGCAAAATGCGATTTTGCGCAATATGATTAAAGAAACCCGCGAGTTTTTTTTAAGCACGAATGCCAGTGTGAAACGCATCCAAGCCTCGACTAAGGCCTTGGAAAGCTCAAGCAAAGCAAGAGAAATGATGGAAAAAGGATTTCGCTATGGTTTTCAATCAATTAGCGATATTTTAGTGTCGCAGGCGCGTGAATATAAAGCAAAAAAAGATTTGTTAGATGCTAAATATTCTTATATCAGAAATCGCACCCATTTTGAACGCGCAACCGGCACGATTACCGAACAGTCGCTACAGGCGATTAATAAATGGTTGCGATAACTGTATAGATTTAATACGGTTTTTCCCCGATATAATTGCCTGCGGGTGCGTAATGGCAAACCCAAACTTGGGATTTATCCGCGCACAGAGCTTTTCCGCACCCCATTTCAGTAGTGGTTTTCCAAACCATTTGTGTGTAATGCCCGCAAACTTGCCCTGCTTTACAACTATTTGATTTATAACGATAATTTTTCTTTTCACTGCCCCAACTGTTACTGACTTCAGTGGGGCTAATCGCTTGTAATTCCACCTTGCCATCTGAATAAGTTAACGGACTTGCCCAGTACAGATTTTCACCTACTTGCTCGGTGTTGCTATGCACCATCTGACAGCCTTGATTTTCTTTTAAAGAATTCGCCCACACCTGTGCCGTATCGGCCAATGATGATGACCATTGCAAATCAGGAACCGCAACGCGACTGCGCCATGTATTATGCGCCGCTACCATTTCTGTCTGTTCTGTAGGCGTTAACAGCGTTTCTGCAACAGCAGTATTTAGAAGCGACAGTAAACTTAATAAAATAACGCTTTGTTTTAACATAATTTTTTATCCTATCCTGTCTTAAAAATAGCTCTGTGCTATAACGATAGCCCTAAAAATAACTCGCCGCCGATTTCAACAATTCTTTAGCCTGCTGTTGAGCAACCGTATTGATTAAAGTTAAATCTGCTTGCTGAACCGAACTGGCTAATACTTCATTCAACAAACGATCATGCAGCGGGCGGTCAAAACTCATCCGTGCATAATGCTTAGCATACAAAACTTTGACCGATAAATTTTTCCCCTGTGAAACTTGCAAAGCCTGCTCAAAATACTGCTTGGCTGCTGCCAGATCACCACCCATTGCCGGTGGCAATAAACTTGCCAACACAGCTAAATATAAATAGGCGGAACCTTGTTCATAATCCGGCTGCTGCTTAATAATATGCAACATAATCGCTTTCACTTGTGCTAACTGCGCCACTGCATTCCAATCACTTTTATGTGCTTGTATCCATAAAGCCCAGCTTGCACCCAAATCATATAACGTAGCTAAATCAGTTACTTGGCTACTATAAATTATTTTTTCAAATTCAGGGTAATTAACTTGCGCAAGCTGACAAAGCTGTGGCTTTTGTAAGCATACTGCACGGCGACTAAACGTAAATGCTTTTTCGCTAAGCGCAGGCAACCGCAATTCGGCATCCGTAGTTAATAAACTCGCATAAGCGCGATACAACGCCGCCGTTGATAGCAGTAAAGTTGGATTATCCGGTTGCTGCTGTAATAATGCTTCTTGCAATATTAAATAGCTCGGCATAGCGGCAATCACAGTTTGCGGATCATTATGGTTACGCAGGATTGTTGATAAATTATCCCCCAATTCCGCACCAGTACTAGATAATAATAGCGAACAAGCACTTAACTGCACAGCAACCATCACCGCACTCAAGTTTTTATTTATCTTTATCCAGTGCGACATCATTATTTTCCTGTATTGTTAATACACCACTGAGACTGTCATCAATCGCTAACACGGTTGCAATGTTAATTCCAACTGCTTAATTAACGCTTGAATGGCTTGATGTTTCATTTTCATCGCCGCTTTATTCACAATCAGGCGCGAACTAATCGGCATAATTAACTCTTTAGGCTCTAACCCATTGGCTTTTAAGGTATTACCAGTATCAACCAAATCAACAATATAGTCCGCCAACCCCACAATCGGCGCAAGTTCCATAGAACCGTATAATTTAATAATTTCGGCCTGAATGCCTAAACTGGCAAAATAATTGCGCGCAATAGTGACATATTTAGTCGCCACCCGTACCCGCCGCCCAATTGGTGGTGCATCAACACGCGCGGCAGTCATCATTCGGCATTTTGCAATTCCTAAATCTAACGGCTCATATAAACCAGCCGCGCCATGTTCGATAATGACATCCTTACCGGTAATGCCTAAATCCGCCGCACCATACTCGACAAACGTTGGCACATCGGTTGCGCGAATAATCACCAACTGCACATCAGCACGACTCGTAGATAAAATTAATTTTCGGCTCGTTTTGGGGTCATCCAGTGGCGTAATACCTGCCGCCGCCAACAAAGGCAGTGCATCCTCAAAAATACGCCCTTTTGATACAGCAATCGTTAGCATAAATCCTCGCTAAGCCGGTACACGGCGGATAGTTGCGCCCAATTGCGATAATTTTTCTTCAATATGGTCATAACCGCGATCAATGTGATAAATTCGGTCAACAAGAGTATTGCCTTGCGCAACTAATGCCGCAATCACTAAACTCGCCGAAGCGCGCAAATCGGTTGCCATCACCGGTGCGCCAGTTAATTTTTCCACGCCCGTGCAAATCACCGTATTGCCTTCGATGCGCAAGTTTGCCCCCATCCGTTGCAATTCCTGAACATGCATAAAGCGATTTTCAAAAATCGTTTCCGTGATAATGCCTACGCCGTCTGCCACGGCGTTCAACGCCACAAATTGTGCCTGCATATCGGTCGGAAAAGCCGGATAAGGCGCGGTACGAATGGAGACTGCTTTTGGTCTTTTGCCGTGCATATCTAAAGCAATCCAATCCTCGCCACTACTAATCTCGGCACCGGCTTCACGCAATTTCTCTAACACCGCATCCAAAGTATTCGGGTCGGTATTTTTAACTTTAATACTCCCACCGGTAATCGCCGCAGCAACTAAATAAGTTCCGGTTTCAATACGGTCAGGCAAAATATCATAATGCAAATTCGGTACACCTAAGCGTTCCACGCCTTCAACCGTTAACACATCGGTACCAATTCCAGTAATTTTCGCGCCCATTCTATTTAAAAAATGGGCTAAATCAGTTACTTCCGGCTCTTTCGCCGCATTTTCAATAATCGTAGTCCCTTCTGCTAAAGTTGCTGCCATTAAAATATTCTCTGTCCCCGTTACGGTAATTAAATCCAAGACTAAACGACAACCTTTTAAACGTTTAACTTTCGCATGAATATAGCCTGCTTCAACTTGAATATCTGCTCCCATCTTAATCAATGAATCTAAATGGATATTCACCGGACGACTACCAATCGCACAACCGCCGGGTAATGAAACATGTGCCTCGCCAAATCGTGCCAACAACGGCCCTAATACTAAAATTGAAGCACGCATGGTTTTTACCAATTCATAAGGCGCGTCAAGTTTATCTAAGGTGCTGGTATTGATTTCAACATTCATTTTTTCATCCACCAGTAACCTTGCGCCCATTTGCCCCAACAATTCCATGGTGGTAGTAATATCACGCAAATGTGGAATATTGCCGATACTCACCGGAACATCTGATAATAAAGTTGCTGCCAAAATAGGTAATGCGGCATTTTTAGCCCCCGAAATCCGCAGTTCGCCTGCAAGCTGTGTACCGCCGGTAATTTTTAATTTATCCATTTAGAATGAGTACCTGTCAGTTTAAAAGTGAAATTGAAGAGCGGACTGTCCATGTCGCAACATGGAAATTGTCAGAAAAATAGGTTAATTTAATGTTCAGTTTTATTTTTAATGTACATGACATCAAGCAGAATATGAATTAACGTTTGCTACTTACTCAGACGAGTAATTGAACAATAACTTTCGATTCCTTTAAGATAAAGTTTTCGATAACTCCTTGCATAATCATAGACTCAGCCTCTTAAGCACGGTTTCCCGATAAAATTTCCAACATATATAGAGCGTTTAGATTATCAGGGCAACTTTATCATGCAATTGAGAGATGATTTTATGAATCGCTTGCTGTTTTGAATGTTGCTTGAAGTCACCTAAATTTGCCAACCCAATAGCATCAGGTGTGCTGGGTTTGGGGCAAGTCTTGTTAATCAATGTGTGCATATTCACAATTGTATAACGATACACCAAACCGTAATCGTTTTTTTGCGCCATTTTACCTGCTTTATTTACATCACTTCAGCAAAAAAAAGGCTGCATATCAAAACCGCATAGCTGAGCGAGGGTAAGTAATTGTTCGGGAAGATAACGAAACTTTAATTGCCGTTGTGCAGCTTGGCTAAGTTTTATCCATTCAATTAATAATGCTAAACCGGCACTGTCGCTGCTGTGAACCTGCGAAAAATCCATAATAATGTTACTGTCAAGAGTTTTAAAATCACACAGTAACACCGTTTTTTTATTAATGGTCGCAAAAGTTAAATCGCCAGCAATTTCAAGTAAACCAGTTGTGTGTTGCGTTAAAGTCAGTGGTGTCATTTTTTAGCATCTGCGTCTTTGTCTTTAAATAAAAACTGCCCTAACACTTCTTCCAGCACAATTGCAGATTGTGTAATTTCTAATTTACTATTATTTTTTAACACGGTTTCTGAACCGCCCGGTTCTAAACTGACATATTGTTCGCCAAGCAAGCCAGCGGTAAAAATACTAGCAGTGGTATCTTCTGGCAAAGTATTGTATTGCGGGTCAATGCTCATTTTAACGATAGAGCGAAAATTTTTTTTATCCAAACTAATATCTAAAACACGCCCAACTCTAACACCACCAATCACAACGGGTGCTTTAACTTTCAATCCACCCGAATTTTCAAAGTCCGCACTAATGGTATAATTATTTTGCTCATTAAACGAACCCAGATTACTCATCTGCATTGCCATAAAAAACAAACCTGCCATACCGCTGGCGACAAACAGTCCCACTAAAGTGTCCTGAGTCTTGTTGTGTTGCATGATTAAAGGTCTCCAAACATAAGAGCGGTCAGAATAAAATCAAGACCTAAGATTGTAAAAGCAGAATTGACCACGGTGCGGGTAGTAGCACGACTGATGCCTTCTGAGGTGGGCAACGCATCATAACCTTCAAACAGAGCAATCCAAGTCACTGCAAATCCAAACACCACACTTTTGACTACACCGTTAAGAATGTCATCATAAAAATCCAAATTGCTTTGCATCTGTGTCCAATACGCGCCATCATCAACACCTAACACCCCTACCCCAACAACTTGTCCACCCAACACCCCCACCGTAGTAAACAACGCGGCTAACAGTGGCATGGACACAAATCCTGCCAAAAAGCGCGGGCAAATAATCCGTTTTATCGGATCAATCGCCATCATTTCCATACCGGATAATTGTTCAGTCGCTTTCATTAAGCCAATTTCAGCGGTCAGTGCCGAACCTGCGCGACCTGCGAATAATAACGCTGCAACGACAGGACCTAATTCGCGCACCAAAGTGGTCGCTATCATCTGCCCCAAGGCTTCTTCAGCACCAAAATCAGATAGTGTGTAATAACCTTGCAATGCTAATACCATACCGACAAACAATCCGGAAATAGTGATAATTAAAAAGGATAACACCCCAACGGAAAACAATTGTTTACTCAGCAAGCGTGGACGGACTAAAACTGAGCCAATGCCGGCGAGTGTTTGCAGTAAAAAAAAAGTGCTACGCCCTAATTTAGCAAAGCACTCGCGAGTGGTTACGCCAAGTTCGGTGAATAAATAAATCATGTTAAGTGGTGTTATTTTAAGTCTTTACATAAAGCTTATAATAAATTCAGCTTCATGGAATAAATTTCAGTCTGTGACTATTGTATAACATTCATGCTTTATTGAAGAACCAATTGCATGGATAACAAGCACGGTTAAAACTCAATATGGGTTTTTATGCCATACACATTCACAGAACCTCGGTCACCGTTAAATGCTGGATTTACAATATGTTGATAATCCGCTGTTAACCACACCGCGCCGATTAAGTTTAAGCTATAAAAAATATCCAGCACTTTTTCCGATTTGTGATTTAATTTACCATCACCAATAAAACCATCTACACCACCGGCATCAAGATACGCAGCATGTGCTGTAGAAATCCAGTTTTGTGCATAACCGATACCGAATAAATCTTGTTGTCGATTCCAGCGTGTGCCTTTTATTAAGCCACCCAGCGAAATAGAGCTATCAGTGGAGGTATAAGAATACACCTCGGTTTTACCGTCCGCATACATACCTCGAAAAAACAAGCCGATATCATCGCTAATTTGCTGTTCAATATTAAGACCTATCCCCATTTTAACATTCGCTTTGCGCACCCAGCATAAATCCGGCGCGCTGGCATTGGCGGAATCGTAATTGAATGATTGGCAAGTTGAGGCGTTTTTCGTTGCATCCGCGCGGAACACAGCCAACGCATCATCCCAGCGTGCCATATTTTCGTGATTCCGATACACCAATAAGCGAATGGCACCGGGTTGTCGATACAATACATGCCGGTGTTCTAATTCTACTTGTTGACCATAATATTTAAAAATTCGCCAGTCGATGGGTAATTGATTCGGGTCTTTAGGGGCGGCTAAATGCGCAAAACGTATCGTCCAATCATCGTGATAATATTCAGCAACCGCCCCCCAAGTATAACCGCGGGCATCGGCTGCAAAATCATACGCCGCATACGTCATAAACGCCATATTGTTAAATTGTCGCCGCAAATCACCGGCAAACGTGTTTTTATCAAAAAAATCCAAAATACTAAAGTTACCGATTTTAACAACCAAGCGTTGACTTGCAACCGTGGTGTCTAATTGCATAGGGGCTGAATCTAAGTGTATTTTTTCACCACCTAAATCAAAGTTTTGCTTAAAAAACAAACGCGAATGGTACAAAACCGGCACAACAGAACCGGCTTTTTGCAACTCAAAATTATGAATCACCCCGCCTAAACCTTTTAAATCCGAAAAGGGTTTTTCCGATACCAGTTCCGGGGCAAAATACAACTCACCACCTTGCCATGCTTTCAATCCTAAATATAAGGTTGCGGTACCGGTAAAACCGTGTTCACTGTGCGCAGACAAAGAATTGGGGGAACCGTTGAGGTTAGTATAAGCAGCGGGAAAAGCACTGTGCCAAGTGGAAATATAGGTCATTTGTCCATAAACATTCCATCGCTCATCAGTAAAGTCATGTTTTCCCGCTTGCGCCAAATCATGCATAAACGTAAATGCCGTCTCTTGGTCTGCACTGAATTCATTCGCGTAACTACTTGTAAAAAAAGACCATAAGTAAAGCCATGTGAATATTTTTAACCAAGACATAACGTTATTCCGTCACGCAAATTGCAAGAGTTAGAGAAAATTATCTTTTAGGAGGGATTAGGTATTTTACAATGTCAATGTGACTAACATATTAAAATAACGCGACTTTAACATGCAAATACAGTCATACTAGTGTCTTATTCAGAATAAACAATAAGGCTATAATGGGGCTGAGTGAGTGATTGAAAGAAAGCGGCTTTTCTCCTATCCTCATTCCCGATTATTTTGCGATTTTTTAACTATTCATAATCAGCATAAGCGAGGACCGTATGAAGATTGGTATTCCCAAAGAGGTACGTCTGGGTGAAAAACGTGTTGCCACAACGCCTGAGGCGGCAGAAAAAATCATTAAATTAGGGTTTGAAGTATTAGTTGAAAGCGGTGCAGGATCGGCCGCTGATATTTCCGATGCAGCCTATCGCCTGGCAGGGGTCACGGTCGTTCCATCTGCAAAGGAATTATGGACATTAGCAGATGTGGTAATGAAAGTACGCGCCCCTGAATATCATCCTGAGTTAAGTGTAGAAGAAACGGAATTATTGCGCCCCGGAACAACACTCATTAGTTTTATCTGGCCGGCGCAAAATCCACAACTAATGGCTGCACTGGCGGCAAAAAATGTTAGTGTACTGGCAATGGATAGCGTACCGCGTTTATCCAGAGCGCAAAAATTGGATGCGTTAAGTTCGATGGCAAATATCGCCGGTTATCGCGCGATTATTGAAGCGGCACAACATTTTGGACGTTTTTTCACTGGACAAATTACTGCAGCCGGCAAAGTACCACCGGCAAAAGTGCTGGTAATCGGTGCTGGCGTAGCCGGACTAGCGGCAATTGGCACAGCAAAAGGCATGGGGGCAATTGTACGCGCATTTGATACCCGTCCTGAAGTCAAAGAACAAATTGAGAGCATGGATGCTGAATTTTTAATGCTAGATTTTAAAGAGGAAGGCGCAGGTAGCGGTGGTTATGCCAAAACCATGTCTGCTGAATTTATTGCTGCTGAAATGGCATTATTTGCACAACAAGCCAAAGAAGTCGATATTATTATCACGACGGCATTAATTCCGGGTAAACCTGCCCCTGTGTTAATCACCACCGATATGGTCACCAGTATGAAAGCCGGCAGTGTTATTGTAGACCTTGCAGCCGAACAAGGTGGCAATTGCGAATTAACGCAAAAAGACCAAGTGGTCATTAATCACAATGTTACTATTATTGGCTATACTAATTTGCCCAGTCGCTTAGCCAATCAGTCCAGTCAATTGTATGCAACCAATTTACGGCATTTATTAACTGAACTGTGTCCAAAAAAAGACGGCATTATCAACATTAACATGGATGATGAAGTATTACGCGGTGCAACGGTGGTTAAGGAAGGTAATATCCCTTGGCCCCCCCCCCCGCCAACGCTATCGTTGAATGCAAAACCAACAAACACAACTCCGGTTGTTGAGGTTAAAGCTCAAACCAAAACGAATCCTTTACCCGCATTGATACCTTTTCTACTCGGTGGTCTAGCCTTACTGGGGATTGGTGCTACAGCCCCGGTTGCCTTTATGTCACATTTTATTATCTTTATCCTCGCTTGTTTTGTCGGCTATCAGGTCATCTGGAATGTCAGCGCATCTTTACACACACCGTTAATGAGCGTTACTAACGCTATCAGCGGCATTATCGTAGTGGGCGCGTTAGTTCAATTATCTTCAAGCGATGAAACCATTATCAAAATAGCAGGGGTAGCTATTCTGATTGCCTCAATCAACATTGCCGGCGGCTTTTTAGTTACGCGCCGGATGTTAGAAATGTTTAGAAAATAGGAGTCACACACTATGATGTCACAAGGTTTAGTCACAATGTCATACATTGGTGCTTCTATTCTGTTTATTTTAAGTTTAAGCGGTTTAAGCAATCAAGAAACCGCAAGGCGCGGTAATTATTATGGCATTGCCGGCATGGTCATTGCGATTATCGCCACGGTATTTAGTAGCGTGATGGAAGGCTATACTGTTGTTTCGTATCAATTTTTAATCGGTGCATTAGTGATAGGCGGCGTTATTGGAACCCGCGCAGCATTGAAAGTTGAAATGACACAAATGCCAGAGTTAGTTGCTGCCATGCACAGCTTGGTTGGTTTAGCTGCAATGTTAGTCGGCTACATTAGTTTTATGGATGAATCCACTTCTTTTACTGATGTTGAAAAAACCATCCATGAAGTCGAAATTTATTTAGGCATTCTAATCGGCGCAGTAACGTTTTCCGGTTCGGTGATTGCGTTTGGCAAATTATGTGAAAAAATCAGCGGTAAACCGCTCTTATTACCCGGTCGGCATTATTTGAATTTAGCCTTATTAGTGGCAGCCATTGTTCTCGGTTATGAATTTCTATACGGTGAAATCATTGACGCGCGAATTTTTGACCCCCGTTTATTCGCCTTAATTTTAATGACCATTGTCGCATTACTATTTGGTATTCACATGGTCATGGCCATCGGCGGTGCTGACATGCCGGTCGTTGTTTCCATGTTAAACAGTTATTCCGGCTGGGCGGCAGCGGCAACGGGCTTTATGCTAAGTAATGATTTGTTGATTATCACCGGTGCATTAGTAGGTAGCAGCGGAGCAATTTTAAGTTATATCATGTGCCGCGCCATGAATCGACATTTTTTAAGTGTCATTGCCGGGGGCTTTGGTGGTAGTAGTGGTGAAGCCGCAGCAATTGAAGGCGAAGTACAACCCATTGATGTAGCAGAAACCGCACAATTATTACATGAAGCTAAAAATATTATGATCATTCCGGGTTACGGCATGGCAGTCGCTCAAGCGCAACACACCGTAAACGAAATCACCAAGCTATTGTTAAGTAAAGGGAAAAAAGTTAGATTCGGCATTCATCCGGTAGCAGGACGTATGCCTGGACATATGAATGTATTATTAGCAGAAGCGAAAGTGCCGTATGACATTGTGTTTGAAATGGATGAAATTAATGAAGATTTTGCTAATGTCGATGTTAGCATCGTGATTGGCGCAAATGATATTGTCAATCCTTCTGCGTTAAATGACCCCAATAGTCCGATTGCGGGGATGCCGGTATTAGAATGTTGGCACGGTGAAACCACTATTGTAATGAAACGCAGTATGGCGGCAGGTTATGCGGGAGTGGGGAATCCGTTGTTTGTATTAGACAATACACGGATGTTGTTCGGTGATGCGAATGTAATGTTGCAAGCGGTATTGAAAGAATTACAGGCGTAAGAGAAAAAACACGCAGTAGAGACGCAAACGATTGCGTCTCTACAAACAATCATTTTTACAGAATATAACGACTTAAATCTTCATCATCGGCAAATTCGGTTAAATGTGCATCAACATAGCTTGCATCAATCACCACCGCTTTTTCGATTCTATCCGGTGCAGTGAACGAAATTTCTTCCAGTAACCGTTCTAAAATCGTATGTAATCGCCGTGCGCCAATATTTTCAGTTTTTTCATTAACTTGAAAACCCAATTCCGCAATGCGTTGAATACCATCAGCAGTAAACGATAAATCAACCCCTTCGGTGGCTAATAACGCTTTATATTGTTCGGTTAATGAGGCATTCGGCTCAGTTAAAATCCGCACGAAATCCTCCGCTGTCAAGGCTTCCAATTCCACACGAATGGGAAATCGCCCTTGTAATTCAGGAATTAAATCAGACGGTTTGGTTAAATGAAACGCACCGGAACCTATGAATAAAATGTGGTCGGTTTTAATGGTACCGAACTTGGTGCTAACGCTACTGCCTTCAACTAACGGTAACAAATCGCGTTGCACCCCTTCACGCGACACCTCGCCACTGCCGCCGTGTTCTGAACGCTTACAAATTTTGTCAATTTCGTCTAAAAATACAATGCCATTTTGTTCCACTGCATTGATGGCACGTTGCTTAATATCATCTTCATTCACCAATTTTGAGGCTTCTTCTTCCTGCAAAACTTTCAGTGCGTCTTTAATTTTCATTTTCCGCGACTTTGTGCGCCCTGAGTGCATATTTTGAAACATACCTTGCAATTGCTGGGTCATTTCTTCCATGCCGGGTGGCGCCATAATTTCCACACCAATTGGTGAACTGACATCAATTTCAACCAGTTTTTCATCCATATCGCCTTCGCGCAATTTTTTACGCATTTTTTGCCGGGTCGCTGCCTCCGAATCCGACAACATCCCCCCATCTGCGGCGGGTAATAAAATATCTAAGATAGCCTCTTCCGCCGCATCCGCCGCGCGGTTCTGCACTTTCGCCATTTCTTCAACGCGGGTCATTTTCACCGCCATATCTGCCAAATCGCGAATAATCGAATCCACATCGCGTCCAACATAGCCGACTTCAGTAAATTTTGTGGCTTCAATTTTGATAAACGGTGCATTTGCCAAACGCGCTAAACGACGAGCAATTTCAGTTTTCCCCACCCCTGTAGGTCCTATCATCAAAATATTCTTCGGGGTAATCTCATCGCGCATATCACCTGTAACTTGTGAACGCCGCCAACGGTTGCGCAATGCAATCGCCACCGAGCGTTTAGCATTGGCTTGTCCAATGATATGTTTATCTAATTCACTGACAATTTCTCTAGGGGTCATTTGGCTCATGGCGTTATTCTCTCGGTTCAGCGTTAAGTTCTTCGATGCGCAAATTGTGGTTAGTGTAAATGCAAATATCGGCCGCAATATTGAGGGATTTTTCAACGATGTCTCGCGCACTCAATTCTGTATTTTCCAACAACGCACGAGCAGCAGATTGCGCAAACGCGCCGCCTGAACCTATGGCAATTAAATCATGTTCAGGTTCAATCACATCGCCGGTACCGGAAATCACAAACGTCACTTTTGCATCGGCAATAATTAACAACGCTTCTAATTTGCGCAAAGCCCTGTCAGTACGCCAGTCTTTAGCCATTTCTACAGCAGCACGGGTTAAATTACCGCGATGTTTTTCTAATTTACCCTCAAAATGTTCAAACAAGGTGAATGCATCAGCAGTTGCACCGGCAAATCCAGCGATGACTTGGTCATGATAAAGTCTGCGTACCTTGCGAGCGTTGCCTTTCATCACCGTATTACCTAATGTCACTTGACCATCACCACCGATGACTACTTTATCGCCTCGGCGCACTGAAAGAATGGTTGTACCTCTAAAACTCACTTTATTGTCACCTTGTTAAACGTAAAAAAAAGAATTTTACAGGGTATGTGTGATAAGGGGGAAAATTTATTTCAACGCTACAGGATTTAATGCTCGCTTAATTTACACAAGAAAACTATCGTCTAGCAAAACTTATCAGCAACCACACCGTCTAAACATAGTTTTAACATCAATAACACGTGATAAATTTTTTTATCCTCACATTTTGACGGTAAAAATAACAATTAGATATTATAATTCAATGACTTCTGATGACACGCGCAACACTTCCTCAATCGTGGTTACACCGGCAGCCACTTTTTCCGCGCCGCTAAGTCGCAGCGGACGCATTCCTTCACGAAGAGCCTGTTTTTGTAACACCGCTAAATCACAATTTTCCACAATCAGCTTTTGTAACGCTGGACAATTATCAAAAATCTCATAAATCCCAATCCGCCCTGAATAACCAGTATGGCGACATTCTTTACAGCCAACCGCTTGATAAATTTTAGCCGGTGGGCTGATTTTAAATGGTGTAACCAATACTTGCCAACGTTGTTCTTGCGGCATAATCGCTTGTTTACAATGTCTGCATAATACGCGCAATAAGCGTTGCGCCATAATCCCCAACACGGTTTGCTGAATTAAATAGGCAGGGACACCAATATTTAATAAGCGACTAATCGCCGCTGGTGCATTATTGGTGTGCAACGTTGAAAATACTAAATGTCCGGTTAAAGAAGCTTGTACCGCCATTTCTGCGGTTTCCAAATCACGAATTTCTCCCACCATGATAATATCGGGGTCTTGCCGCATCAACGTGCGAATGCCGCTTGCAAAAGTTAAACCGATATTGGCTTGTACCTGCATTTGATTAAAACTCGGTTCAATCTGCTCGATTGGGTCTTCAACGGTACATAAATTGACTTCCGAAGTCGCCAGTCGTTTTAACGTGGAATATAACGTAGTGGTTTTACCGGAACCGGTAGGCCCTGTGACTAGAATAATACCGTGCGGTTGACTAATCATCCGATTCCAGATGTCTAATTCTTTTTCGTTAAATCCCAGTTGCGCATAGTCGCGTAACAATACGTCCGGGTCAAAAATCCGCAGCACCATTTTTTCGCCAAACGCGGTGGGCATAGTCGATAACCGCAATTCAATTTCTTTATGATCTGACGCTTTGGTTTTAATGCGCCCATCTTGCGGCAAGCGTTTTTCCGCAATATTCATCCGCCCTAAAATTTTTAACCGCCCTAACACCGCATTCATAATCGGCGCAGGCAATTGATAAACCGTATGCAAAATGCCATCGATTCTAAATCGTACATTACCCAGTTTACGACGTGGCTCAATGTGAATATCGCTGGCATGTTGATCAAAGGCATATTCTAATAACCAGCCTACTAAATTGACAATGTGTTGGTTATTGGCATCTAAATCCGTCGCTTTGCTTAATTCAACCAACTGCTCAAAGTTTTGAATCGTACTAACACCTGTATCTTCAGTACGCGCCTGCGCCCCTTTTAAAGATTTTGCAAATGTATAAAACTCATCTAAATAGCGTTTGATTTCATCAGGATTTGCCAATACCCGTTTTAATTTACCGCTGTGCATTTTTGCCAAATCTGTTTCCCAACTGCGGATATACGGCTCGGCAGTGGCAACAATAATTTCGCTATCAGTAATTTTTATCGGTAAAATAGTGTAATTACTGGCATACGCCTTACTAAACACGGCGGTAACGCTTGGCACATCAATTTTAAGCGGGTCAAAATAGTAGTACGGCAAATCCACTTTTTTCGCCAGCCATTGCGTTAAACTTTCCAAATTTAACCGCTTCCCTAATTGCGTTTGATCCTGAACGTCGGACTCTGCAATAACTTTTAACGCATGTTTATGTTTATTAACTGGTGCGACGGCATATTGTTGACACTTTTCGTAGTCTTTATCCGATAAGATACAGTCAATTTGTAACCACAATAGCACTTGGCTAATTTGTAATTTAACGTCATCGGCATTGTTTTGTTTCATAACAGTGGCGGCTACAACAGAAATTATGCTAAAAATTTACACAGTGACCATTTAACCGGACAGTAAACACCATGCCTTTTACCCCTTTTCACTTCGGCGTAGGTCTTGCAGTACATGCTGTTGCACCTAAACGCATTAGTTTTGTTGCCTTTTGTGCCGCAAATGTATTAATGGATATAGAGCCTTTGACTTATCAACTGTTGGAAAGTCGCCCGTATCACCGCTTTTTTCATACTGCCGCAGGTGGTACAGTGATTATCATTTTAACGTGTTTATTATTTCTCGGCTGCCGCAGGCTTAGTTATCGTGTTAAACAATGTAACCGAGGTTTAGACTGGAAAAATATACCTTTTCCCACCGTGATAAGTGGAGCAGTATGCGGCGCGTACACACATGTTATATTAGACAGCATCACACATAAAAATCTTTACCCTTTTGCGCCATTATTTAAAACCTATCAGCCCTCAATCTCTGTATTAGAAATACATGTCCTGTGTATTGTTTTAGGCATATTAGGCGCAATAATTCTTACAATTCGCCGATTCAGGCTTAAAGCGCAATAAGGAATGGCCCTATTGCGCAACCGGACAAATTTTTTAGCTTAACGACAATTTAACAATTGCGGCTTTTGCTAATTCGCTTAAGCCAGAACCGTCAGCTTGAGCGTATTCGACAATCGCTTTGCGCATACGTGGCTCCCAAGAGCGCGCTAAATGGTTTTTTACACCTTCAGCGGCAATATGTTTATCAGGGTCAGCGTCAAAAAAGTTGCTAATATCATTAGCCATTTTAATAAGTCGTTCGATGTGCATAATATTAATGAATTAAACGTTGTGGATGAGTATAAATAACATAATTTTCACCGCGGGCAAAACCGACTAACGTCACGCCAGTTTGTTCAGCCAAGCGTATCGCTAACCCGGTTGGCGCGGAAATAGCAACCAATAAACCAATACCCATAAAAGCGGTTTTTTGTAACATTTCATAACTGGCGCGGCTGGTAACAATGACAAAGCCATTGTTAACATCACAGCCAGTACGACATAATAACCCAAGCAACTTGTCGAGCGCATTATGTCGCCCAACATCTTCACGCAAGTGAATAATACCAGCATCAGGTTCAACCCAAGCGGCCGCATGAATCGCGCCAGTTAATTTATTAAGTGTTTGTTTATAGTGTAAATCTGCTAAAGCAGCGGTTAACTGTGCGGCAGTAACACAAACGGAATTAACCACCGGAGCTGGCTGACGAATTGCTTGTTTTAAGGTACTGGCTCCGCACAAACCACAGCCGGTGCGTCCGGTTAAATTGCGCCCTTTAGCAGATAAACATTGAAAACGGCTGTCAGGAATTTTGATATTCACTTCAATGCCATTCGCACGGTGATACACTTTTGCCGATAAAAATTCCTGTGCAGATTGAATAATACCTTCAGTGAGGCTAAAACCTAAGGCAAAATCTTCTAAATTGGTGGGAGTAGCAAGCATCACCACATGCGAAATGCCGTTATAGACTAAAACGATAGGCACTTCTTCCGCGACATAATCTTGCTCTTGGCTGTGTTGACTGCCTTGCCAGCGATTAACCGTGTAATAATTATAATTTGTCCAACCTAAAAAGGTTGATTCATCATCGCGTAATATAGACATCAGCGCAACTTAAAAACTTGATTTGTCAACATTATCGGCATCTGCAAAGGCTAATAATTCAGTCACTAATTCGTTGCTGATACTCACACTATCTTTATAGCCTTCACAATCAATCAAAAAATTATAGCGATATTCTTCTGCACAAACGGTAATCACTTGCAACGCCATACGATATTTTGTTTTATCGGTTTTAAATGCGGTGACTTCGATTAATTCTTCCAGTAATTTATGCAATTTATGGCTATGCGAATAGGCACCATATTTACTTTTGGTTTCCAGCAAATATTTAATCAACATTTCTAGCATTTGCTGGTAATGAAAACAATGAAGAGAGCAATCTTTAATAGTGGTTTTTTCAATTAAATCAATATTGACTGCATGTTGCCATGCTTTGCCTGCTAGGTTTTCAGCATTTTCAAATGATTTAAATAAGTCAGCGTACATTGTCTGGTTTTAAAATAAAAAATTTGAAAATTCGCTGTCTTTTCAATTTAAACCCTATAATAGCGTTTAAGCCAAACATCACAATCAGAAAGCAATTCATTAAACGAAATAATTTTGATAGAAATAGAATTAATCATTGTTTTTTGTATCCGCCAATTTAATCGATCCTTTTCTGATCGTCCAAGATTCATATCTTTGCCAATGATAACGATACAGTGAAACGACGCTTTTTTAAATTCAGACTCTCTAAAAGCTGTTCTAAAATCGGAAGTGCTTTTTAAATCGTCTAATTTCCATAACCAATCCGTTAATTGAGAATGCGCCCTTTCTAAACGGTGTGACCAATCTATTTTTCCTGTGTTAGTTGCTTTTTTAAAAATACTATTTGGTGTAGCATCTTCAAACTCAACTAATAAATAATGACAATTTGTAGAATCTCCAACGATTAAATCAGGTCTAAAACATCCCCCTAAATCATATTCATGTGCATAGCAATTAGGTTCAAAAATGTGCGGGAAATAAGTACCTATTAAAAGTGATAAATCATGTCGTTGTTTAAAAAAAGGCAAAATATGATCTTGTTCTTTCAATTCAGCAGAGGACGCTAAAAGAGATTCAAACTCTTGCCATTCTGTTCGAGCATTATCACCGTTAATTTGATGTATTGTTAACTCTTTCATTTATGCTGCTTGTTTAAAAACAGGAAAACTTTCTAATCGTTGATAACTAAAAATATCTTCAACAGTACAAGCTTTTTCTTCTTCATTAAGGGATACAATAATTTTAAAATTTAAATTTCCGTCAACAACATAAAACTTTTCATTAAAAAATTTGGAGGTAAATTCTTGTATTAAAGGAGAATCAATAAATTCTTTCAATGAAAAAACTTCTAACTTTTTTAATACACAATTTAATTCTTCTTGTTCTTTTTTATCTAATGAACTTAGTGCTATTACAGCGCGACGTTGCATAGTTACATTCATTTCTTTTCCTCACAAATATAAGGAGTACAAATTTTATTTTGCACTCCTTGATGTTTGAAATTAAACCCTTTGTTCTAACAACTCCAACTGTTTATCAGAAAACGCTTTATATTCTTGTTGCCAATCGGAAGGCTGCATCACTTTTGCCACCTGAACTGCTGTGACTTTATACTCAGGACAATTAGTCGCCCAATCCGAATTATCGGTAGTAATCACATTCGCACCCGATTCAGGGAAATGAAAAGTCGTATAAACCACCCCCGGCTGTACGCGGTCAGTGACTAAAGCGCGTAATACCGTTTCGCCAGCACGACTTTTAATCCCAACCCAATCGCCCGACACGACACCACGGTCTTCGGCATCATGCGGATGAATTTCCAAACGATCTTCAGGATGCCAAGCCACATTATCTGTGCGGCGAGTCTGCGCGCCGACATTGTAATGCGCCAAAATTCGCCCCGTAGTTAGGATTAATGGGAACATCGGGGTAATTTTTTCTGCCGTTGCAACATATTCAGTCAACATAAACAAGCCCTTACCATTATCGCGCAAGAATTGTTCAGTGTGCATAATGGGAGTTCCAACCGGTGCATCGTCATGACAAGGCCATTGCACACTACCTAATTCATCAATTTTTTCATACGAAACACCTTGAAAACTCGGGGTTAACGCAGCAATTTCTGCCATAATTTCAGACGGATGTGCGTAATTCATTGGATAACCCAACGCATTCGATAACATTTGCGTCACTTCCCAATCCGCGTAACCTGCTAACGGACGCATCACTTGTCGTACGGGCGATATTCTGCGCTCGGCATTGGTAAATGTACCAGTTTTTTCCAAGAAAGTTGCACCGGGCAAGAAAATATGGGCAAACTTCGCGGTTTCGTTTAAGAAAATATCCTGCACAATCACACATTCCATCGCGCGTAATGCAGCATGAACATGATGAATATCGGGATCAGATTGCGCAATATCCTCGCCCTCGCAATACAACCCCATAAAACTACCATCTAACGCGGCTTCAAACATATTTGGAATGCGCAAACCGGGTTCGCTGCTCAATTCGGTTTTCCAAGCCTTGGTAAATAAAGTATGCGTTGCAGGATCCGAAACATGGCGATAACCGGGAAATTCATGCGGGAAAGACCCCATATCACACGAGCCTTGCACATTATTTTGTCCACGCAGCGGATTAACCCCTACACCATTACGCCCTAAATTACCCGTTGCCATCGCTAAATTAGCAATACCAATAACCATCGTTGAACCTTGGCTATGCTCTGTCACCCCCAAACCATAGTAGATTGCACCATTTTTCGCCGTCGCATAAAGCCGTGCTGCCTCGCGCAGTTTTTCAGCCGGAACACCGGTAATTTTCTCCGCCACTTCTGGTGCATGGTAATCTTGGGCAATAAATTTACGCCATTTTTCAAATGAAGCCACATCGCAACGCGCTTTAACAAACGCCTCATCCACTAAATTTTCTGTGACCACCACATGCGCTAAGGCATTGATTAAAGAAACATTTGTGCTGGGGCGTAGTTTTAAATGCGTGCTATCTTTTAAATGTGGCGTGTTTAATAAATCAATTTCACGCGGGTCAGCCACAATCAGTTTTGCCCCTTGACGTAACCGTTTTCGCATCATTGAACCAAATACCGGATGCCCATCAGTCGGATTTGCACCAATGACCATAATTACATCCGCTTCCATCACGGAATCAAAATCCTGTGTCCCTGACGCTTCCCCAAAGGTTTGTTTTAATCCATAACCGGTCGGTGAATGACAAACACGTGCACAAGTATCAACGTTATTATTACCAAAACCGGCACGAATTAATTTTTGCACCAGATAAGTTTCTTCATTCGTGCAACGTGATGATGTAATGCCACCCACCGAATCTTTACCGTATTTACCCTGAATCCGTTTTAATTCAGACGCAGCATAAGCAATTGCTTCTTCCCAGCTCACCTCTTGCCATGCTTCATTAATTGACTTACGAATCATCGGTTTAGTAATACGATCTTTATGCGTCGCATACCCAAATGCAAACCGTCCCTTAACGCACGAATGCCCGTGATTGGCTTTGCCGTCTTTGTGCGGAACCATACGAATAACCTGCTCACCCTTCATTTCCGCACGGAACGAACAGCCTACCCCACAATAAGCACAAGTCGTAACTATCGCATGTTCCGGTTGTCCTTGATTAATAACGGATTTTTCCATTAACGTAGCGGTTGGACAAGCTTGTACGCATGAACCGCAGGAAACACATTCTGAATCCATAAACGCTTGATTTTGTCCGGGCGAGACTTTAGAAGCAAAACCGCGCCCATCCAACGTTAGCGCGAAAGTACCTTGGGTTTCTTCGCAAGCACGGATGCAGCGTGAGCAAACAATACATTTGCTAGGGTCAAAACTAAAATACGGGTTGCTTTCATCTTTCACTGCGTTCAAATGGGTTTCAATCGGGCGGTAACGCACTTCGCGCAAACCAACCGCGCCGGCCATATCCTGTAATTCACAATCACCGTTGGATGCGCAAGTCAGACAGTCCAGTGGATGGTCTGAGATATAAAGCTCCATCACCCCGCGCCGTACATCGGCCAGTTTTTGATTTTGTGTCACGACTTTCATGCCTTCACCGACTGGAGTCGTACAGGAAGCGGGCATACCGCGTCCGCCTTCAATTTGCACAACACACAAACGGCATGAGCCAAACGGCTCTAAACTGTCGGTGGCGCATAATTTAGGGATTTCAATGCCAATCGTTGCCGCTGCGCGTAGAATCGAAGTTCCGGCAGGAACACTGACTTTAAAACCGTCAATTTCTAAATTGACTGTTTGAGCGGCACTGCTTGCGGGTGTGCCGTAATCTTTGGGTTTGTCCATGATGTTATCCTCGTGGTAAATAGGCGGCGTGATGGATTATCCTTGCAAGGAAAGAAAGCCTAATATTTTTTCAATATCGTGTAAGTAATATTCGTTTAAATCAATTTCAACGGTTTTATCAGTTAAGCGTAAAAACTTCCAGTTTGTACCCGTTGTGACAATTCCCAAAATAGACCTAATTGGATTATTTTCCCGTTCATTAAAAATCTGTGCAGCAACCATTTCAGCGATACATTGTCCTAAACCACTTTTGATATTATCATTTTTGGCTTCTACTAACATAATCACCGGAGCAGTAATAAATAGCATTTCTTCTGAATGGCTAATAATAAAATCACAAAATCCAGTTAGTCCTTTACCTTCATCAATATTAAATTCAGCTCCTGAAAAAATACTAAAATTTTGTTGTTGTTTTCTGGCTTCTAATAATATAGGAGCGACAATGAATTCAGAACGGGCTTTTTCAGTGTGATTTGCGATTGCTAATGGTACATTATATTTGAGTATTTCTTTTAAAAAATCACTGCAATTTTTGTTAGGAATATCAGCAAAAAGACCATCCTTTTCAACAATAGTTAATTGAAAATCCTGTTTCACTTTATTTAGATTAAAACGGTTGTAAGGCATTTTTATTCAGATTCAGGAAAAAAATCTTTATTCAACATTTGTGCAAACGTAAAAGGGCATTCTGCTGGAAAATGTTTTTTATCAATCCCTGTTTCATCCTCCGCACTTAACCGCGCTTTTTCATAAGCTACCTGAATTTTATCTTGTAAGTCATATTCCAAACTGGGGCTATCTTCCAATAATTCTTTAATGTCAATGCGCTGAGTTAAAATAGTATTTTTCCAACTGCGAGAACGCCGCGCCGATTGAAACTGCCATTTTAATAAATGGGCTAATAAGACCGTTAAACGGCTTAATAATTCGCGTTTTTCGCTTTTACTCATGGCTTCTAATTCTTCGGCGATATGTTCACTATCTATTTCGGAAAATTGGCGTTTGCGTAATAAATCGGCGTTTTTAATCAGCCAAGCGTAAAAGTCTTTGTTGTATTCGGCAGTGGCTTGTAACATTTTTAATTGCTCTATTAAATTTTATTCTCAACCCGCGCAATGGCTGCAAGTAATTTGGCTTTATTGACTGGATTATTCAGTAAATATGCAGTTTCGTCCTCTTCTATTTCTGTAGTTTGTGAAATAGCGATTTCAATGGTTTGATGTGGAAATAACGCTTTTATGGCTGTAATAAAGTTATCATTAAGCTCGTCACTGTTGATTTTATAAAGGGTGTACATTTTTAGGCTCTCAGTGTTTATTGCTTAATTCAACGTGTATTTCAGGATTAATGGTGTCGGTCTAATTGTGTTTTCATTGTAAGT